>Ga0315906_10004011_pt1 | contig 19182 bp, 14 predicted proteins | sample LakEriMetagenome_4_FD_203526 | JGI IMG/M metagenome (GOLD analysis project Ga0315906, IMG submission 203526) | Freshwater fungal communities from buoy surface, Lake Erie, Ohio, United States - Buoy 2 MA122 | ecosystem: Environmental > Aquatic > Freshwater > Lake > Lake biofilm | place: USA... | reverse complement strand
GCTTTAAATTTAAAATTACCACTCATTAGTTTTTACCCCTGGTTTCTAGCATAAGTGAGGGTTGTAGTGTAATAACCCATGCTGCATCATCTAGACGTTGTGCTTGGTTATCTGGTTGATTATCTTTGTCATTGTTATTTCCAGATTTTTTTATATCACTTAGGTACGTTTTATAACTTTCTATTACAGCATTTATATTTTTAGTGGCTAAAATATTCTGGTAACTACTAAATTGTGTTATATCAAAATTATTATTTAAAACTATTTCTAATGCTTTATGTTCATAATTAAGTTGAATAATACTATTTGTTCCAGCTGTGGATACAATTTCTAGAAAATTGCTAAACATTGGAATTGCATCAGCAGAATCATATATTCCACGTTCATGACGCATAGATTGTATTTTATTTTCCACATTTTGGAGAGTGTTTTTGTTAATTGTTGTAATGGGTTGAATTGCTTGCAAATTTGCTTTTATTTGGGATCCAGACTTTATGTTATTAATGCCAATTCGTATAATGTTTATAGTCCAAAGGCTAATTAGTATTATAGCAAATATTCTAGCTAGTTTATATGATTTATTTAAGTTGGTTTTTGTCTTTTCATCCAATTTGATTTTAAAGTGTGTGCTTTTCTGATTATAAAAATTCCAATTTAGTACTCCAAATGTTAGCTCAGTTGCTATATTACACGGAACATTAAATTCTTCAGTAATAATTTTTAAAATATCTGGGTTATTTGTATAAATAGATAAAGATTGTGGCGTATGTTCAAGTAGCATATCTTTTAATAGTGTTGGGATAGGGTCCTTATTATCAAGTGAAAAATATTCATATTTTGAAGTGCGAACAAAACGCTGTTCTTCACTAATAAATAGTGTCCAATTATCTTCAGTAAACGCTGTACTATATGCAAATGACTGAATAAATCGAATCGATTTACTCATGTTATCTAGTTTAGTCATTAAATTATCATAAAATGCTCTACTAAATATAGCAATATAGGCTGTTTCATCTTCGATACGAAGAATAATAGGTTTTATTTCTTCTATGTCATCAGCAATTGACTCTTCCAGCATCCCTAATACTAGCTCTTCAGTAAGCCTTTTAGTACTAATGCCTTTAACATCAGTTTTTAGAATACTACAACAATGGGCATTTAGATAAACTTCGAGCTGCACATTTTCAAACATGGCAAGCTCACCCCATGTCGAGGAACCTTTTTCGATATTATTATCATTGTTAATTAATGACCAGTTAATTGAACTTTCAAGATTATCATTGATAAATAAGCGTAATATTCTCATTCTATATGCTGCCATAAAATTTGTGGCCATTTACCACTTCTGGTTTGTCTAAATACTAATGTAACAAGTTTAAATTCGTAATCTCCACTATTGACTACTGCATGTATAGTAAAATATTGTGAGGATGTTGTGAGTGTGCTTATTTGAATATTTTGAGCGCCTTGCACACTATTTTGTGACATAATTATACCATTACTAGTTAGAAAATTTGTAATATCTGATCCGCTTTGAAATGGAGTAGATATTCTGGTGGTTATAATGCGTTGTGCTACAGGTAATGGAATCCCACTTTTAGCAGATATTACCTCAGCAGATGCTGTATTTATATTGACCAAAATTGATCCATTACCCATTGGTGATTGCTGTGGGTTGTTTTTTGTAGAGCTTGATACAGCTGGAAAGCTTTGGTTAGTTGTTGAGCTTTCATTTTTATAGTCAAAATTTTGTGGAATGGCTGTAACATATTGGCTAAGTTTATATACCCACAGAGGTTGCATACCTTTTATTAAGATTAGTTCCGATAGGTCAATTAATGGTCGCCCTGATGGTCGATAAGCTGGAGCTCCAGTGGTGTATTGATCCATTATTTCTTGCTCATATTGCGGAGAGGCCATATAACTTGCTATACTATATGCAATTGAGGTTGGAATATTTAAATAGCTCAGTAATGTTGTGAATTGTGTCACAACTGTTTTATTAATCATTCCATTGCTGACCATATCATTTATATTGAATTTGCTTTGTTCATCTATAATAGATCCACTCATTTGAATGTCATCTAATATGCTTGATTTGGGTATGGGTAATGCCCAAATATCACTTAATGTGTCAATTTTGGATGTGGCACCACTAGTTAAGAGAAGTCCACGACCAAAAGAAGTGGCTGCGGTTAGTATAGATTGAGCTTGGGCTTGCACCTTTTGGTTAGAAAGGCGTCTAATGGTGCGATAGTTTTCTACGGTAATATTGGTAATAATAGCCATAATCATAAATACGATTACTAATACTGTAATTAAGGCTGCTCCTGTGTTTTTCTTGCAGAGCTGGTGCTTAGTTGGGTATTTTACCATAATGCCCATTGCCTCATAATTTGTTCCCCACTTTTCATTTCTAATTCAATTTTTATTCCTGTTGGCAATATGCTAATGCTTGGTTCGTCTAATGGCCAAGTATCCCGCCATTGTTTATCAGGATAAAGAAAAGTAACATGAAATGAGTGTATATTATTTAGTAGTGCATCTACTCGTGGGGTAGAAGTAATTACTCGATTTAATACTGGCCAGCTTACAATATAAAGGGTATCACCCACAAATCTAAAGCCAATGCGTTTTGGTGGAGTTGTCCCGTATATTGGGTCTCCAATACTGCCACTTGTAGATAGCTCTAGTTGAGCATCAAATGCATTATCTAATTTCTGTTTGCCTAAAACGGCTGAAAGCGGTCCTCCATCCGAAGATCTTATAACTAGAGGGATAGAGTGATTTATTGCTACACCTATACGGTTAATTGATTGAGCTAAGTTGCCCCATTTATTTTGTGAAGAGGTCACTACTTGCTTAGTTATCAGCAAAGATGATATGATTCTATAAGAAATTATTGATATAATTGCAAATATCATGATTGCTATCATCAATTCAATTAAGGTAAAGCCTTGATTTTTTTTCATTAATATTGAGATATAAAAGTGATTGTACGATATATTGAGTAATTTGGTTTATCTTTTTCACTCATGGAAATCTCAATTTTTCTAAAATATTGATTTCCAGTTGATGTGATATCCGTTGTCATTGTAAATTCAACCCCTGCCATAGATACATCTTTTTTATTTAACCCCAAATTAGGATATGAATCATCAAGGTAATATTGGGCAATATTATTATCTGCAGTCCACATTGCCGCTTCTCTAATATAGTTGTTGCGTACATCATCAATCGATAACCCAATAGCCCTTGTAGCTGATGCTAGGACAATAGCTAAGATTAGCAATGCAACTAGACATTCAATTAACGTAAACCCCTGTTTCATATTAGTTATTAACCTGAAAGTTGCCATTGAGATCTCCGTCAACCCATGTATAGTGTTTTCCATTAGTGACTTGTAAGGATATGGGGAATTGATCTCCTGTTGGAATAAATCTAATTTTTTCCCCTTGTTTTAGAGGGATACCATTGGTGTATGTTTGTTCAATTACTAAATCCCCAGGCCACCCCCAAGATATGAACTTTCTTATATCCAGATCGTGCCATTCTCCGTTTTTATAGCTTTGACAGCCTAGACTATTAGGGTTGACATTGCAAATAATAACACTATTTGTATATACTGCCTGGTCACTTAGTATATTCATTGTTGCCGCGATTTTTCTTGCATTAGATATAAAGGTCGAATATGTTGGAGCTCCAACATTTAGTACAACAACAGCAGACATAATACCAACTATGGCTAGTACAATTAATATTTCTAGTAAGGTAAAACCTTTTTGTAATATATTCATCTGTCTACTGTTTTTATTTAATATGCTTAAGTTTATTGCTGCCAGTTACCCATAATGCCACCACTATCTTCATTTCCACCCTCTGCTCCGTCTGGACCTAGGCTATATACATCAACTTCTCCATGCTTACCAGGGTTTTGATATTGATATGGATGACCCCAAGGGTCAAGTGGTAATTTATCTAAGTATCCACCATCTTTGTAGTTGTTTGGAATAGGTGCCACATTTGGTCTAGTTGCCAAAGCTTGCAATCCTTGTTGATTTGTTGGGTAGCGCATATTATCTAAATTGTATAGTTTTAATGCGTTCATCATTGCTGAAATATCTGATTTGGCAGCAACCTTTCTTGCATCATCAGCTCTTCCTATTACACGTGGAACAATTAATGCGGCCATAATACCAATAATTACTAAAACGACCATAATCTCAATAAGTGTAAATCCTCTGGATTTTTTATTTTTATTGTTTCCCATATTTGGCTTCCTAAAAAATCATATATTATATACTGCGTAATTATAGCATATAATCTTTTATAGAATTGATGTATAATATTGTTCTAGTAAATGTTAGGGGTTAGGATGAATAATAAGTTTATATTAGGTTTAATTGTTGCTGTTTTACTTGCCTCCAGTATAGGAATGTTTTTCCCTTTACTTACTAGCAATTACTCTCCATATTATGGCAGTATTGCTAAACATATTTTTTTAACTGATAACTGGGTAGATTTGTCATTGTCTGGAAAAGATTGGCTAGATAAGCCTCATCTTCCATTTTGGTTAACTGCAATTTCATTTAAGATATTTGGCGTAAATTCTTTTGCTTATATTTTACCGGGGTTTTTATTTAATATACTTGGGGCAATATATACATACAAAGTAGCTAATATTTGGTATGATAAGAAGACGTCTTTACTTGCAGTATTGTTTTATTTTAGTTGTTTGCATCTGATGCTATCTTCAATTGATGTGAGGGCAGAAGCTTATTTAGTGGGTGAAATTATGCCTGCTTGTTACTATTTGCTGCTATATGAACAAAAATCAAGAATAAAATATTTATTTTTAGCTGCTTTTTTTAGTGCTTTAGCAATGATGACTAAAGGGGTTTTTGTATTAGTTACCATTTGTAGTGGTTTGATTGGGTTATGGATATATCATAGGAAATGGCGTAACTTTATAAGTGTTAAGTGGCTTTGTGTTATTGCGCTTGCGTTTATATTTGTTGCTCCAGAAGTGGTTTCTTTATATTTACAGTTTAACTTACATCCAGAAAAAATAATTTTTGGGACCCATGGATTTTCTGGGATACGTTGGTTTTTTTGGGATAGCCAGTTTGGTCGGTTTTTTAATACAGGCCCCATAATGACAACTAATCCAATGCCATATCATTGGTTATTTTTTGTCCATACTTTTTTATGGGCATTTTTACCTTGGTGGCCAATGTTTTTTGCAGCTCTATGGTGCATGTTGAAAAGGTTTTTGGTATCTAAAAAATTACCAGATGCTGATGTTTATCTTCTAGCATCTTTTTTTGTTACTTTTGTGCTTTTTAGTGCTACATCTTTTCAGGTGGACCATTATACAAATATTATTTTCCCTTTTGCTAGTATAATATGTGCAAAATGGATGAATGATTTATTTATATTAAAAGGCACCGATAGAGGCATAAGGAATATTTATTTTATTGAGATTTTTATTAGTTTGGTTGTATTATTTGTAGTCTTATTCGGTGGTTTTGTAGTATTACACGGAATAGTGCGATATCTTTCAGTGTGTTTGGCATTGATTAGCGGTGGCTTTTTTGTCATATTATCGAAGCATTCTAGGCAATTAAAAACAGTAGTTTTTCCTACTATTGCAATGGCTGTATTTTTTGTTTTTGCAATGTGTGTTAACGGAATTGAGTATGCAAAATATGATGCCGGATATCAAATTGCTTTAAACTTAAATCAAGAAAAGAGCTTAGAGGTTATTGGCTATAAAATAGAGTTGATGAGTTTAGATCTATACAGTAAAAATTCTTACAGATTGGTTAATAATTTGGGGGATATAGGGGGTATTCGGAATGGTTTTTATCTAGTTACAGCTCAAAATATATTACCAGAGGTAATGGATAAGTTTCCAAATTCTCAGTTGATTAATAATATTTATGGCTGCAAAATAGAAACTTTCCTAGCAAATATGCTTCATCCAGATAAACTACAACAAAATTTAGATAAATATGTGGTAATTAGAGTTTATAATTAAGTAAGAAAGATGCATTGTGTGGCTAACTAGAATATCGATTAAAAATCCTTATTTTGCAACAGTTATTATGTTTGCAATATTGCTAATGGGGATAATTTCATTAAACAGGATTTCGGTAGAGGAATTTCCTAGTATTAAATTTCCTTTTGTGGTTGTTACTACCAATTATAAAGGCGCTTCTCCAGAGGTGGTGGAGACTGATATAACCAAGCCATTAGAAGAGGCGGTATACTCAATTAATGGTATAAAAGAGGTTAGGTCTTATTCCTTTGAGGGAAGCTCAACGGTAGTTGCTGAATTTAATCTAAATATTGATCCAGATACTGCATTGCAAGATACTCGGGATAAGGTTTCAACTGCTGCTGCAAATTTTCGTAAAGAGATTGATATACCTACTGTATCTAAAGTAAATATACAAGATAACCCTATAATGACTATTGCTATTGGTTCTAATAGTGTTCCATTACGTGAGATATCTGATTGGGTAAACCAAATTGCGAAAAAAAAGTTACAAACAATTTCTGGAGTTGGTGATGTCAAGCTTGTTGGTGGAGTTAGTAGGCAGGTTAGGATTAATCTTGAGCCTTATAAACTACAATCTTTAGGAATCTCGGCTAATGATGTTATAAGCGCTATCAAAAACGCAAATGACAATTATCCAGCTGGAGATATTAAAACTAAAGATAAAAATATTAATGTTCGTTTAAATGGAAAATTAAAAACCCCACAAGATTTTGCGAACATTGTAGTTACATATAGAAATGATGTGCCAATCAAAATTTCTGATATAGCTTCTGTTTCAGATGGACAAGATGAATATACTAGTATGTCTATAGTCAATGGAAATAAAGCCGTAGGGTTAGAAATTAGGCAAACCAGCAATGCAAATGTGGTAGATATTGCTCAAGATGTTTATGTTGCCTTAGCGGAACTTAATAAAATAAAACCATTTGGAACCGAGATTTCAGTTACTTATGATCAGAGCAAGTCAGTAAAATCATCCTTAGATAATATTGAAAGCACTTTATTTGAAGGTGCATTATTAACTATAGCTATAGTATTTATGTTTCTCAAATCATGGCGTTCTACCGTAATTACAGGTCTTACTTTGCCTATTGCACTACTTGGAACGATCTTTGCAATTTATATTTGCGGGTTTACTTTAAACATGATGTCCTTACTGGCATTGTCTTTATCCATTGGTTTATTAATCGATGATGCTATTGTTGTTCGTGAAAACATTGTACGGCATTTACATATGGGAAAGTCCCATATTCAGGCTGCATTAGAGGGTACTAAAGAGATAGGGTTGGCAGTATTATCAACGACATTAACTTTAGTTGCAGTGTTTTTACCTGTTGGATTAATGGAAGGCATAATAGGTAAATTCTTTTTTCAATTTGGTATTACCGTTACTGTATCAGTATTAATTTCTTTATTTGTTAGTTTTACTTTGGATCCTATGTTATCTAGTATTTGGCATGAACCTGCTGATGGTGGATGGCTTGCAAAATCAAAGATAGGGAAGATTTTAGATAAATTCGAGGATGGGTTTTTAAAAATAGCTTCATGGTATGAGTCATTTATTAGGGTATCTCTAAAGTTTAAAAAGAGTACTTTATTAGTTTCATTTGGTTTATTAATTGGTGGTTTCATGCTAGTGCCTTTGATTGGTGGGGAGTTTATGCCTCGGGTTGATAAAGGGCAATATATGATTAAATTTAAAACAGATGTTGGGGCTAATATTAGTTATACTTATGATAAAACATTACAAATTAATAAAATTTTATTAAAGCAAATTCCTCAGATTAAAAGTGTTTCAATTGTAATAGGTGGTGGCTGGGGCGATGGGGCTAATAATGCTAGCCTTACTATTGACATTGGGCGTAAAAAATTTAGAAATGTTAGTTTAGTAGATGTTATGACTAAAAGTAGAAATTTATTAAATAATATTGGGGGAGTCAAAATAGTTAGTATCGCTCCACTTGGCTCTCCAGGTGGGGATAATACGCCTATTAATGTAAATATTAAAGGTGATAGTATGCAGATATTAAATAAGATATCAGAAGAATTAATGCTTAAGATATCAAAAATAAAGGGAGTCACAGATCTAAGCACTTCTTTTGATAAAGGTAATCCTTCTTTTAATATAGAGGTAAATCGTGAGATTGCTAGTGATTTAGGGGTTAATTTATCGGATGTGGGGGGAACCTTATCTACTTTATTTGCTGGAAATAAGGTTAGCACCTGGGAAGATCCTGAAAATGGACAAAACTATGATGTTGTGGTGCAAGTTCCAGAAGGAAGCAGAGATTTTGGTGTTTTAGACTTACTTAAAGTTCCGAGCAATAAAGTAATTAGCAATGGGTTTCCTGAAATGGTTTCCTTATCTGCTATTGCTTCTGTGAAGCCAGGGTATGCTCCACGTGAGTTAGATCATTTTAATTTGCATAGGAAAATTACCATAACAGGTAATATAGAAGGTTTGGATAATCAAAAGGTATTTTCTCAAATCCAACATATTATTGATAAATATTATTTACCTCCAGGGTATGAAATAAGCCAAAATGGTGATAGCGAAGATATGAAGAAATCATTTTTCTATGCAGTATCAGCGCTTATGGTCGGGGTGGTATTTATTTATATGATTTTAACTGCACAATTTAGGAGTTTTATTTTACCTTTAGTGATTATGGTTGCATTGCCGCTTTCTTTTATTGGCGTATTTATTGCACTGTTCTTATTTGGAACGACATTAAACATGTTTTCAATAATAGGTATTATAATGCTAATGGGTCTTTCTACAAAAAATGGGATTTTGTTAGTTGACTTTATAAATCAACAAATTATGAATGGAGTTGATCAAACTGAGGCTATTGTTGAGGCAGGAACAGTTAGGCTTCGCCCTATTATTATGACAACTTTAGCTATGATTTTTGGTATGCTGCCACTAGCTTTGTCTCATGGTGATAGCTCAGAAGTAAGAAAACCGATGGCATATGCAATAATTGGCGGGTTAACTACCTCTACTTTGTTAACCTTAATTGTTGTACCAGTTGTGTATGTATATTTTGATAAACTAGGCAAATATATCAAATCTAAATTAATTAAATAGGGGCGTTAATTGAAAAAAATATTTAAGTCAAAAAAAGTAATCGTTGGGACGTTTTTGATACTAGTAATCTTGTTTATAGTAATTCATAAATCCAGTAAGGTGGCTAAGGCTAAGGAAGAGGTTTCAACAATATTGTTAAGTAAGTCAGATGTTTTTATTGTAAATGTAGGGTCTGTTGCAAGTGTTGTTCCTTTTACTGGAGACCTTTCTCCATTAAATCAAACAGCGATTTCATCAGAAGTAACTGCCGTTGCTTCTAAGGTTTTAGTAAAGGCTGGAGAGTATGTTAAAAAAGAACAAGTTCTAGCGATACTTGATGATACAGAATTAAAAGAAGCAATGATCGAACAGGAGGCACAATTAGCAACAGCTAAATCTCAGTTTCAGCTTGATAAAACCAAATTGGATCGAGAAAAGGAATTATATGAACAGGGTTTTATCTCAAAATTTGCCTACGATGAGCTAAAAACAAATTACCAAGCCTCATTACAAAAAATTAACCAACAACAGGCATCACTAAAAAGGTCTAAGAAGCAGCTATCCAATACTATTATTAAAGCGCCTTTTTCTGGGTATGTTTATCAAAAATTTATTGATGCAGGACAGTTAACTAATCAAAATAGTAAGTTGTTTTCACTTGCTGATTTAAGTGTAATGGAAATTACGGCATCTATTCCTGGAGATAGGATAAATGAGATTAATCCTGGCAAGGATGCCAGTTTTCAAGTTGAGACACAAAAACAAATTTACGTTGGGCAGATTGATAGGGTTAATCCTGTTGCTCAATCTGGAACGAGGTCATATTTTATTTATATAAAGTTTAATAATTTAGTGTATCAATTGAAAGCTGGGCAATTTGTTAAGGGGCAAATTGTAGTAAAACAGTTAAATAATATTAATTATATTCCAAAACGGGGTATTAGGTATGCTAATAATAAACCATATGTATTAATTTTGTCTAATGGGAAAATAGTAGAAAAACCAATTATAATTATGATTGAGAATAAGATATTGGGGGTTAGCGGAGTTTCTGGATTAAAAGTGGGTGATTTAGTTGTTAGTGGTAATATAAATACATTGAATGTTGGTGATAAAGCTGCTATTGAAGATTGAGAGAGTTAATGATAAATAAACAACAGATAAAGTTTTTTGCTTTTGTTGTCATAATAAGCACAATAGGGCAAATGTCAGCAGAGGTATATGTCCCGTCACTGCCATATATTGCGCGCGAGTTTAATGTTAGTGATAGTTTGGTTCAGTTATCCATCAGCTATTTTTTATTAGGTATGGGGATAACTGCAATTTTCTTTGGTTATATTTCAGATTTTATTGGTAGGCGTAAAATCTTATTAATATCCTCAATAATTAGTTCTATAGGCACATTTATTTGTTGTGCGGCTCCAAATATTTATTGGTTAATTATCGGTAGATTATGCCAAGGGGTAGGGTTTAGCGGTGTTAGTGGCATGGGTAACGCAATTTTACGGGATAAATTTCATGGTGTTGAATATGCTAAGTATTTATCATATTTGGGGATTGCCTTTGCCTTATCTATTGATTTAGCACCTTTTATTGGTGGGTTTTTACAAGAGTGGTTTGGCTGGAGAATAATTTTTGTACTGATTCTTCTTTATAACCTATTGGTTATTTATTTAGCATATCGTTATAAAGAAACTTTACTCATAAAGGTTTATGAGGCTAATTGGTCTGATTTATTTTTAAAAGTAGTTCTTGTATGTAAGAATAAAGATTTTGTGGTTTATTCTTTAGTCAGTGCAATTATATATTCTATTTTTATGGCTTACATTGCTGTTGCTACTTTTATTGTTCAAGAATTAATTGGTAAGTCACCCATATGGTTTGGAACAATGACATTATGCTTATCTTTTTTGTATGCATTTTTCTCTTTTTTAAATGGCAAGTTATTAAATAGAATATCCATACATAATGTGGTTATAGTAGGATATGTTTTTGTGGCGTTATCTGCAATAATGTTAATACTTCTTCCGATTTTTAAACTTAACGTTACTATGTTTTTGATAGCAATTGCTCCAATGGTTATTGGTTCTGCTTTTATTTTTGCAAGTGCCAGCGCATTATCGTTTGCTACTATTTATGAAAATATCGGAGTTGCCGCAGCAATTAGTGGTTCATCTAGACTATTAGTTGGATTTATTGTAATTGCAATACTAAGTAGATTTCATACAACAAGCACGTTGCCTTTAGGTTTGGCATTTGCTGTATTATGCTTCTTAGCATTTGGAGTTATGCATTTAGGTGAGAATAAGAATGCATCCCCATAATAATTAAATTACGAGGATTAATTTACTATCTATGCGATAGTTGCGAGAGAATTATATCAAATTTAGATAAAATATGCAATAATATTTTTAAAGGTGCGCTGATGAAAAAACTTGGTTTAGGTAATCAATGCTTGTTAGCTCTAGTAGCTGGGATAACTTTTGGGCATTTTGCTTCAAATGATTTATTGGCATTCATCACACCTTTTGGTGAGGCTTTCTTAAAATTATTAAGGTTAGTTATTGTGCCACTAACATTTAGTACAATTGTAGCTAGTTTTAGTAAACTAGGACATATATCTTATGTAAAAAAGCTGGGTATTAGTACGTTATTCTGGTTTTTACTAACTGCGATAATAGCTAGCTCTATTGGTGTGGGAGTTGGTTTTATTTTAGCCCCAGGTAATGGCTTATATATAAGTAATAGTGCCGCATCTTCTTATATGCCACGAGATATTCCTAGCATCTCTAGCACCCTTTTAAATATGGTTCCCGGTAACTTAATTGGAGAGATTTCTGAGGGTAAAGTAATTCCTGTAATTATTTTTGCTTTATTTTTTGGCATTGCACTAACATCTCTATATGAAAACGGGCAAAATTTAAGAGTGTTTTTTGATGAGTTTTCACAAACGATGTTTAAAATAACACGAGTGATAATTCGCTTATCCCCCATTGGTATTTTTGCCTTAACTGCAAAGGTGGGGCATGATTATGGTTTAGATATGCTTTATCCATTAGGGAAGTTTATTTTTGCAATTTATGCTGCATGTTTTTTACAGCTTATTGCTTATATGCTTTTAGTAATCTTTGTTGCAAGAAAAAATCCAATAACCTTTATACGTGAATTTTGGCCCGCAATGATTATGGCGTTTACAACTTCTTCAACCCTTGGCACGTTACCCGTTTCTTTAGAGTGTTTGGTTGATAGAGTAAAAATTAGAGAACGAGTAGCTGGATTTGTGGCTCCACTGGGAGCTACTATGAAAATGGATGGGTGTGGCGCAATCTACCCTGCAATCGTATGCGTTTTAACAGCAAATATTCTACATATTGATTTATCAATTCAGCAATATATTTTGATAATACTTACTTCTACAATAGCAACTATTGGTACTGCTGGGGTGCCAGGTACAGCATCAATTATGGCAACTGTGGTTTTAACAAGTGTTGGCTTGCCATTAGAGGGGATGGCTTTAGTAATTGGTATTGATAAAATAGTTGATATGATGCGCACATTAACTAATGTAACTGGTTCTGGAGTATGCGCTCTTATTGTAGATAAACGCTATAAGGAGTAACTGGTTTAACTAGTAAGTAGATTGGCTAATTTGTTTCTGGCTGAAGTTGCATCAAAATTATGTATTAGTATGGAGATGCTGATTTCATTATGTGATGTGGCAAAAATTTCTACTTCGTTAAGTAGTCGCCATATTTTTTGATTTAAGGTATTATTGGATCTAAAACCGCTACCGATTACTGATATTTTAGTTAGATTATGAATTATAGTTATGTTTTTGATATTAAGTTTTTTTAATGCTAATTCAATCTGCTCAGCATGTATTTCATCAACTACAAAAGATATATCATCTTGGCTAATTTGCAACATATCTATGGTACATATATTATAAATCTGAACCATGATTGGGCTAATATTAATATTTAAGCTTTTAAATTTAATTATTGTTTGCGCATCTTGGGTAGATACACTAATAATAGGATAGTTTTCTAATTCAGATTGATTCATAATGAGGCTTCCTTGATCTTTTGGTGCAAAGGTAGATAGCACACGAATATTTGTTTTATAGCGATAAGCAAGCTCACAGCTTCTTACGTGTAGTACTTTAGCACCTAAAGATGCTGATTCTAGCATGCATGTACCATTAATAACCTCGATTCGTTTCGCAATAGTGATTTTATTTGGATCAGCATTATATACACCATTTACATCTGTATATATTTGACATTCTTGTGCGTTTAATGCAATAGCTAGAGCTACCGCTGAGGTATCTGAACCTCCACGCCCAAGAGTGGTGATTTCCCCATTTTGAGTAACTCCCTGGAAACCAGCTACAACAACAACAATATTGTCATTTAAATCTTGCTTGATTTTTTCTATGGGAATAGTTTTAATCCGAGCTTGGGTATAATCATTGGTCGTTATAATTGGGATTTGCCAACCACAGTAGCTTTTTGCTGGAATATTAATTTTTTGTAATGCAAGACTTAGAAGTGCAATTGTTATTTGCTCTCCGGTTGCAGCTATAGTGTCAAGCTCTCTATTTTTATTATCATTTGTAATATTTTGTGCTAGATCTAGGAGACGGGTGGTTTCTCCTGACATTGCAGAAACCACCACCACTAAGCGGTATCCATTTTTATACATCTTAGAAATATTTTGGGCAACGTTTAATATTCTTTCAATGTTGCCAACAGATGTTCCGCCATATTTTTGAATAATGACTGACATGGTGATTAGACTTTTTCTATTTTTGCAATATTTAAATCTAGGGTTTTTCTTCCAAGCCCAATAAAGAAGATCTCCGCAGATAGCTTTTTGCCTTCAGCATTTAGTTGCATAATTTTACCATTGCCAAATTTATTATGTTGGACAATATCTCCAATTTTTAGCGTCAAGTCTTTATCAGTAAGCTCAATATGGGAGGTTTTGCATCCGGGGTTACTTATATTGCGGTTAACTAGATTTATGTTATCAGGGTTATTAAGCATATCTTTTGAGGACAATGTGTCACAACCTATTTTGCTAATCCCAGATATATTTGAGATAAGGTCATTTGGGACTTCATTAACGAAGCGAGATAATGGGGCTAATTGTCTTTTTCCCCACATTAAGCGGCTACATGCTCTTAGTAAGTAAAGATTTTCTTTTGCCCTGGTTATTGCAACATACATTAGCCTTCGTTCTTCTTCAAGGTTTTTGGCAGATTCAATGCTGTTATCATGTGGAAATAGCCCCTCTTCTAGCCCTACAATGAATATTACTTTAAATTCAAGACCTTTGGCTGCATGTACAGTCATTAGCTGTACGGCTTGTTCGGTTTGTTGGGCTTGTCCTTCGCCAGATTCAAGTATTGCATGGGCTAAGAATTCGGCAACAACATTGTTAGACTCAGCGTCACTTTTAAAATTAGTAACTGCATTGATTAATTCATTAAGGTTTTCTAGGCGTTCGTTACCGTTTTTTTTGTCATTGCTATAATGTTCTGTGATGCCACTAGTTTCAATTACATAACCAATGGTTTCGGGTAAGGTTAAGCCTTTACATCCTAGCTGTATTTTATTAATTAAATCTGTAAATTTTGATAGATGCTGCTTTTGTTTTCCTTCAACTATATTACATGCTTCATATAATGATGTGCCTTGGGTAGATGATATTTCTTGTAAGTGTTCTATAGTTTTGGCTCCGATTCCACGTGTTGGGAAGTTTACTACTTTTAAGAAAGCATCGTTATCCTTATTGTTTATCAGTAGGCGCAAATATGCTAAAACTTGTTTTATTTCTTGGCGATCAAAGAAGCGTAGCCCACCGTAGACACGGTATGAGATGCCACGACTATAAAATATTTGTTCAAATACTCGGGACTGTGCATTGGAGCGATAAAGTATCGCAATTTCTGATAGAAGTAAACCTTTAGTCGATAAATGGCGGATTTCATCCATAACAAAGAATGCCTCATCTTCCTCAGTATAAGCCTCATATAGTTTTATTTTTTCACCAATGGTGTTTTCAGTCCACAGGTTTTTACCAATTCTGCCATTGTTATTCCCAATAACTGCATTTGCTGCTTGTAGTATATTAGTTGTTGATCTATAGTTTTGTTCTAGTCTTACAGGTGATTCTACTTTAAAATCAATCAGGAATGATTGCATATTAGTTACTTGAGCCCCCCTAAAGGAGTATATTGATTGGTCGTCATCTCCAACGGCAAATATTTTAGCTTGCTCTGATTTAAACAGTTTTAGCCATTTATATTGTAACTGGTTAGTATCTTGAAATTCATCAACTAAAATATGCTTAAATTGTCTATGATAGAGGCTTAAAATGTGGGCATTAACAGATAATAGTTCAAAACTACGCAGTAAAAGCTCAGTAAAATCTACTAGGTTGTCTTTATTACATGTTTCTTCATAAGATGCGTATAAGTTAATCCAATACTCTTGCCTAAGTCCATTTGCTACTAAATCTTGAGAGCGTAATCCTTGTTCTTTTTGTGAGTTTATAAATTTTTGTAATTCGCGAGCTTGGTATCTGTCTTCATCGAGATTCGCTTGCTTAATAATTCTTTTGATTACATTTAATTGATCTTGCATATCTAATATATGGAAATAAGCGTTTAATCCAGCTTCTTGATGGTGTTTTGACAAAATTCTGAGTGCTATAGAATGGAATGTGCCAATCCATAAATCTTTTGCTTTCAATTTCATTGAACTGGTAACCCTGTGAATCATTTCTTTGGAGGCTTTGTTAGTGAATGTTACTGCTAAGATTTCATGAGGCTGAATTTGAAAAGATTCAATTAACCAGGCAATACGGGTGGTTAATACTTTAGTTTTGCCGCTTCCAGCTCCTGCAAGTACCAGCATTGAGCCTTCCATATGTGTTACAGCCGCGAGTTGTTCTGGGTTGAGATTTGATAAAATATCGTTAGTTTCCACAGCCATATAAACCTGAATAAAAAATTAACTAAAAGTTGAATAACCACCATTGTACTAAACGGAATATAAATATAGTATATATTTTATCATAGTTATATGCTCAGCGTGCATGAATAATTTTTGCGATGTAATACAATAATCAGAACAAATTTATGTAGTATTCTGATACAATATATTCTTTTACATCAAGTTTCGATTTATAAAATAATATTTATTACTTTTATTGGAGCTTAATTTAATAGGGTTCTTACATGAAACATATGAGTAAGAATAATTATTTTTATCAGGAATAGAATTTATGCAGCAGTATCGATTTAATAATTTATATGATGTTATAGAATATAATGCTCAGTTGGCAACTAAAAAAACCATTATTTATGAAGATGGCTTAAAGATTAGCAATATAATGTTAAAAGATTATGTAGATAAGGTGTCTGGTTTTTTGATTGATTCGGGAATAAAGCCCGGAGATAAAGTTGCCCTAGTTATGTCAAATTCATGGCAGTATATAGTGAATATATTTGCAATTAGTAAAATTGGGGCTATTGTTGTTCCTATAAATAATTTCTTTAAAATGGATGAAATATCTTATGTGCTTAATGATGCAAGAGCTAAAATACTATTTTCTTCAGAGAAGTTTTCAGTAGAAACTAAGGGGCTATTATCTAAAACGGAGATTAATAAAATAGTGTGGGTTAATGGCTGTGCGTTGGAAAATGAAAACAATATTGATTATAGTAAGATCATGAATGCAGTATACCCAGTAAATAAGCCATTTGACTTAAAATTAGATGATACAGCATTTATATTGTACACCTCAGGAACTACAGGCAAACCAAAGGGAGCTGAGCTATCTTTTAAGAATATTTTTTCTAACTGTGAGGGCGGGAAAAAATTAATGGGGGTTAAAGATGGACAGATAAGAATGTTATCTTATTTGCCAATGTTCCATGCTTTTACTTTAACAGCAACAGTTATTTTGCCAGTATATACAAATAGTGGCGTAGTTGTTATTCGCTCAATTAGCAACAGAAGTGATTTTAAAAATTTATTAAAACAGCTATTGCTGCATAGATGTAGATATTTTGCTGGGGTTCCAGATATCTATAGTGCGATGTCAAAGGCCACTCTTCCATGGTACTTCCATTGGTTTCATAATGTTAAAGGATTTATTTCTGGTGCAGCTCCTTTATCTGATGAAGTTTCTAAGAGATTTTCTACGTCTTTCAAACGTGGTAAGTTGCTGCAAGGTTACGGGATTACTGAATGTTCTCCGATTGTTTCTTGTAATTCTCCTGCAGAAAATAAGGTTGGTTCTGTAGGAAAACCATTACTTGATTATCAGGTCAAAATCTGCGATGACAATATGAAGGATCTAGAAATAGGTAGCATTGGGGAGATATGTGTTAAAGGCGACTGTGTTATGAAGGGGTATTATAATCGACCTGAAGACACTAAAGAGGCAATTATTGATGGTTGGTTTAGGACGGGAGACATTGGGCGCTTAGATAAAGAAGGGTTTATTTATATTGTAGATAGAAAAAAAGATTTGATAATTCATAAGGGTATGAATATTTATCCAAGAGAGATTGAAGAAGTTTTATATACGTATGACAAGATAAATGCATGTGCTGTTGTGGGGATTAGAGATGATGATGGCAATGAGGTACCTGTTGTATATATTGAATTGAGGGAAGATCAAACTTGTACAGAGACAGAAATAAAAGACTTTCTAAAGCCTCATCTAGCTTCATTTAAACAACCGAGAAGAGTTTACTTTATGGCAGAATTACCAAGGAATGCAACTAAGAAAATTCTAAAACGTGAATTACGAGAGTTACATAAGACAATTGGAGAAAGGAACTAAATTGACTATTACCAGATTTGCACCATCCCCTACGGGGTTTTTACATATAGGTGGAGCGCGCACAGCTTTGTTTTCTTGGGCTTATGCTAGAAAATATAAAGGAAGGTTTATTCTTCGAATTGAAGATAGTGATATTGAGAGATCAACAGAAGATTCCGTATCAAGTATTTTAGATGCAATGCATTGGTTGGGATTGGATTATGATGAAGGTCCATTTTTTCAAACTATGCGGATGGAAAGATATAAGTCTACCATTCAAAAATTAGTTGATAATGGCAGGGCTTATCATTGTTATTGCAGTAAAGAAGAGCTAGATCAGATGCGCGAAGAGCAGAAGAGTAAAGGGTTAAAACCCAGGTATGATAGAAGATGCTTGCATTCTGGGATTAAAAAAGATGGAGTTACCCCAGTTGTAAGATTTAATAACCCAGAATCTGGTAGTGTAGTATGGGAAGACCTAGTAAAAGGTAGAATAGAGATAAGTAACGCAGAGTTAGATGATTTAATTCTTGCACGTAGTGACGGAACCCCTACTTATAATCTTTGTGTGGTGGTTGATGATTTAGATATGAGGGTTTCTCATGTTATTCGTGGTGATGATCATGTTAACAATACTCCTAGGCAGATAAATATACTAAAAGCTCTGGAAGCTGAAGTGCCACTTTATGCGCATGTGCCGATGATTCTACGTGATGATGGGCATAAAATGTCTAAACGTACCGATGCTGTGAGTGTTATGCAATATAAAGAAATGGGGATTTTACCAGAAGCTTTATTAAATTATTTAGCTCGATTATGTTTTGGGCATGGGGATGCTGAGATTTTTAGCCTTAAGCAATTTATAGAATGGTTTGATTTCAAGAATGTATCAAGTTCTCCGGCGCGTTTTGATATGAAAAAACTACTCTGGGTAAACTCTCAGCATATAAAACAATCCGCGAATAGTGAGTTAGGGCTTATAGTTAAAGCTAATTTAGATGCAAGGGGTATAAGATCTGATGATGGTATAGATCTAGTTCAGGTAATTGACTTGGTTAAGTCTCGCGTAGATAACCTTAATAGCCTCACATATGAGTGTAGTTATTTTTATCAAAGAGTTAATATTTCGAAAGAAGATAAAGATAAGCATTTAACTGCAGAGGCTTGTAATATATTAGATACTTTTGCTGTAGGTGTTGCAGATGTT
>Ga0315906_10004010_pt1 | contig 19185 bp, 14 predicted proteins | sample LakEriMetagenome_4_FD_203526 | JGI IMG/M metagenome (GOLD analysis project Ga0315906, IMG submission 203526) | Freshwater fungal communities from buoy surface, Lake Erie, Ohio, United States - Buoy 2 MA122 | ecosystem: Environmental > Aquatic > Freshwater > Lake > Lake biofilm | place: USA... | reverse complement strand
ACTGGAGATACAATTTACAATAAAGTTACTGCGATAGGCGCTGGTGGTACTAACTTTACAATTACTGGAATTACCACAGTTTCTGGTGTCTGCAATGGAAAATTACAGACAGGATCCTTCCAAGTTGCAAATATAATTAAAGTTGCACCATCAATTAATGTACAAGATTCTACTTTATTAACAAGATTGGGTGCAGATAATGTTTCTTCTATTAATTTAGAATCTAATGAAGTAATTCAAAGACGTTCTTATAATATTACTTCTTTCTCTGGAAATACAATTACAATAACAATTGATCCTTCTGATACTGATATTTATTTTGATTCTTTTGATGAGGACAGATTTGTTATTAGTTATAGTGATGGTTCTATTGAACCTATGAGAGCAGACAAATATAATAAAAGTTTAGATGGAAAAACATTAACATTTATTGTTGATAAAGCAAGTGGAACAAATGCAAAGGTAATTGCTACTGTTAAAAATATTGGAATAAATTCAAAAACTAAAAAATTAAACAAAGTTTCATCAATAGTAGTTTCTAACTCCAAATTATCATCTTCTGGAATTGGAACAACGACATTAAATGATGGATTAACTTATAGTCAAGTTTATGGTACAAGAGTTCAGGATAAAGAAATTAGTTTAAATGTACCTGATGCAATAAGAGTTCTTGGTGTTTATGAGTCAACTGGAATTTCAAATCCAAGTCTACCAACATTACAAATCACAGGAAATCCTTCTGGAAATGAAAAATATGTAGTGGGAGAGCGAATTGAAGGAAAAACTTCTGGTGCTGTTGCTATTATTACTGGAAAGATTGGTTTTGATAAGATTGAATACACTTACTTAAATACAATTCAATTTACTCTTGACGAAATTGTTGTAGGTCAAGATTCTACTGAAGAAGCAATTATTATCAGTAAGACTCTTGGCGATAAAAACATCACTCAAAACTTTATATTTGATGATGGACAAAGAGATGCATTTTATGATTTTTCAAGAGTTGTTAGAAAAAATAATATTGAAGATCCAAAAGGCAAATTAAAAATTATATTCCAAAATTACATTATTGATTCCACAGACACTGGAGAAATTATTACAGCAAATAGTTATAATGCAAATGATTTTAAGCATAATGTTTCTTCTTATAATGCATCAAGATTAACTGATTTTATTGATATTCGTCCAAGAGTTGCTCCATACTCAGGATCTTCAAAATCACCATTTGAATTTGATTCAAGAAATTTTGCAAGTGATGGACAATATTCAAAATATATTCTTGCTCCTGGAGAAAATTTAATTCTGAATTATTCTTATTATGTTGGAAGAATTGATAGAGTATTTTTAAATAGTGACGGAACATTTGAGACTGTTCAGGGCAATCCATCAACAAATCCACTTCCGCCACCATTTAAGAGTAACTCTTTAGATATTGCTACAGTTTTTATTCCTCCATATGTTTATAATGTAAAAAATATAAACGTTGATATGTCTCAACATAAGAGATATAGAATGTCAGATATTGCTTTACTTGAGAATAGAATTCAAAGAGTTGAAAAGTTTACTACACTTTCAATGTTGGAAAGTAAAACTGAAAACTTTAACATTAAAGATGCAGAAACTGGTCTTGATAGATTTAAGTGTGGTTTCTTTGTAGATAATTTTAGTTCTCACGAATATCACGATTTACAAAATTCTGCATTTAAGTCTTGTATTGATACAAGTACAAATACCTTAAGACCACTACATTATACAACTTGTTTAGACCTGCAACTTGGATCTGAATCAATTAGTGGAGTTGGTCAGACATATAATCCAAACGTAGATCAAAGTTATGTTTCTGATTTAGGATCTCCAAACATTAGAAAAACAGGAGATCTTCTTACACTGAACTATAATGAAGTTCTTTATTTTGAACAACTTTATGCAACTAAAACTGAAAGTGTAACTCCTTTCTTAGTCAGATACTGGACGGGATCTATTACTCTCAATCCACCAATAGATAGTTGGATTGATGAGAAAGCAGTTACATCTACAAGTTATAACGAAATTACGAATAGAGTAGAAAGAGCAGATCAAAATATAACAGTAACTAATAATGTAACTGTTAACAACCAAGTCTTTATCAATAATCCACCAAATCCACAAACAGGTATTGGTGCGTTTGATTGGATTACTAATGCCAGAACTTTATTAGCTCCACATAAACAAAATATTATTCAAGGTTTTTGGACTTTTGGATTTGGTGGTTTAATTGGAGTTACTGATAATATTACTGGAAACGCTAGTACTTCATCAGGAAATGCAGGTGCCTTTGGGCAAAGTGGTATTTTAAATGGTAATACAATTCATCTTGAAGTTTGGAAAAGTAACCTTACAACCGCAGGAGAATCTTTAATTAAACAGTTATTGCCTGCAGACGTTGCTAATCAATACATTACTGCTATTAAAGGAAGTAGTAATACTAATAGATATTTAATTGATTTTACGCCCGGATCTGCGCCACAAATAACTACATCTTCTGATGTTACAACAACTACATCATCTACGACAAACACAAATACAATAATTGTTCCTCCAGAAATTATAACCACCGATACAACTTCAGAATCAATTTCCAACTATACCGAAGAAGTTAGATACTTAAGAAGTAGAAATATTGAATTTGATGTTAAAGGTTTAAGACCTCGTACTAGATTCTATAGTTTCTTCCAAGGAATTGATGTTAAAGATTATATTGTTCCCAAACTACTTGAAATTGAAATGATTTCTGGTAAGTTTGAGATTGGAGAGACTGTTGAAAGTGATCCTCATTTTCCAACACATAAAATTAGATTTAGGTTATGCAAACCAAATCATTTAACTGGACCTTTTGATGGGTCTAATCCACCATCCATAACCAATCCAGTTCCTATTATAGATTTGACGACTGGACAAGTATTACCACAAAATGCTTCTACACTCCCAAAACCAGATGTTTTAAAATTAAATCCTTATAACCAACAATCAGTTTCTGAAACCTATAGCGAATCTTCCACATTTTTAAATGTTGATACAAGAGCATTGGAACTACCATCAGAAGTGGAATTTTATGGACAAATAGCGCCAAATATGAAATTAATTGGTAAAACTTCAGGTGCTGTTGCACGGATAAGCAATATTCGGTTACTTTCCAACAATAGTGGAAGACTTATTGGATCGCTGTTTATACCAGATCCAAATGTTCCTGGAAATCCACAATGGGTAAATGGAAGAAATACATTTACGGTAATTGATACTCCTAATTTACAAGATCTTGGAAGAACCTATCAGGAATTTATATCCAATACAAGAGTTAATGAAAGTTCTGCCCAAGAAGATTTTTCATCATCTGCAATAGCAAATGTTACTGATACCAGTATTCTTACTACAAGAAATATTACCATTTTGAGTAGTTTTAATCAAACTACTAATACAATTACAAATACAACTACAAACACAACAACTACAACAAATACAACAGTCGCACAAAATCAAGTCAATCAATGGGAAACACATGATCCTCTTGCACAGTCCTTCTACATCCGTGATAATACTGGGGTATTTTTAACTTCAGTTGAAGTATTTTTTGAAACTAAAGATGATACTATTCCAGTAACTCTTCAGTTAAGACCTATGGTTGCTGGTGTACCAAGCAACATGGTTATTCCTTTCTCTGAAGTTACTTTATCACCAGATGAAGTAAATCTTTCTGCTGATGGATCAATTCCTACAAGATTTGTATTCCCATCTCCAGTATATCTTCCAGGTCCACAGCAACTTGAAGTTCGTAATGCTCCTGTTGGAAGTCAGCAAACGTCTGAATTTTCAATTGTTCTTCTTTCTGGAAGTCCGCAATATAGAGTCTTTATTTCTGAACTTGGATTTAATGATATTCAAACCGGAATAAAAATATCAGCACAACCAACTCTTGGAAGTCTGTTCAAATCACAAAATGGTTCAACTTGGTCTCCTTCACAACTTGAAGATTTGAAGTATAAAATTTATAGAGCAGACTTTGTTCCAGAAGGTCTTGTTAGATTCTTTAATCCAAAACTCTCTTTAGGAAACAAAAAAGTAACTGTGACTGGAAGTAATCAATTATTACCTCTTTCCAAGAGAATAACAGTTGGATTGGGATCTACCGGATATAATACTGCTGGTATAACTCAAGGTATTACAATTAAGCAAGGGTCTGCAACCGGCAAACTCATTGGAATTGCGGGAAGTATTACTTCTATTAGTATTGCAAACACTGGTATTGGATATTCTACAGGAACATTTACTGGAGTTTCGTTAGAAAGTGAAACGGGAGTTGGTTTTGGTGCTCAAGCAACGATTCAAACTGCAAATACGGGTATTACGACAGTAACTATTACCAATGGTGGTTTTGGATACGTTCAAGGAGATTCTTTGATTATTCCAGAAAAAGAATATGGACTTAATGTTGGATTTGGTGGAAAACTCACAGTTACTAATATTTCAACAATATCAAATGCATTTATTTTAGATAATGTTCAAGGAAACTTTAGTGTTGGAATTACATCACTGACTTATGTAAATTCCATTGGAAGTGTAGTTTCTACTGGTGCTACAATTGGAACAATTATTCCTGATCCATATTATGATGGATTGCATATGAAGATTAGTCAAATGAATCATTGTATGCATTCCACCGAAAATTATGTAAAAATTAGTGAAATGAGACCTCCAAAGGATGGAGTTAATTCAAGACTTTCTCAAGCAGTTACAAGTAGTGCATTATTAATTCCGGTAATTTCCTCTACAGGATTTGAAACTTTTGAAGGGATTGCAGTGAGTGCTTCAAATCCAGGATATGCAATTATTGGTTATGAAGTTATTAAATACACTGATGCAAGTAATGGTGTCCTTACAGTAACTCAAAGAGGAGTCGATGAAACTCAAGCACAATCATATGATACTAATGTTCCTGTTTATAAGTATGAGTTTAATGGACTCTCTATGAGAAGAATTAATAAGGTTCATAATTTTGCTGAAGTTGATAGTAACCATCCAATTGCTTTAAATTCTTACCATATTAAGATTGATCCTTCTGATACTGATTATAATAATGCTGGAATAGGATCAGATCGTACAAATGATTTGTATTTTACTCAAACTATACAAACAGGAGAACCTGGAACAGTAATTACAAATAATATTCAATTTGAAGCAATTACTCCAAAAGTTTCTTATGTTATTCCGGGAAAGACAAATCTTAATACTAGAGTTAGAACCTTTACTGGAACTAGTATTAGTGGTTCTGAAAAATCATTCACAGACAAAGGATTTAATTCAATTCCTTTAAGTGGAACTTTCTATTTTGATTCTCCAAGACTTATTTGTTCCGATGTTAATGAACAGGAGTTCATCACAGAATCTCCAGGAGGTAAATCATTTACTATGGAATTCTTGATGAACTCAACAGATTCAAGAGTATCTCCAGTTATTGATCTAATCAATGTTAGTACCATTTTAACTTCTAATTTGGTTAATAGTCCTGTTGGCGTAAATGATGCTTCTGATTATGCAAATGAGGATTCTATTAGATCACTATATGATGATAAGCACGAGACGGTTTATATTTCAAAACCAGTGAGATTAAAAATTCCCGCAAACTCAATTAAAGTTCTCCTATCTGCAAGTCATACCAATACTAATGATGTTCGCGTTCTTTATAGAATTTTCAGAGAAGATTCTTCTGAATCTTCTCAAAATTATGAATTATTCCCGGGATACAAAAATTATCAAGTTGACGGACAAGGAATTAAGAGAGTAATTGATAATTCGCAAAATGATGGATCAGCAGATTCAAAAGTTGAATTTAATTCTGATGGATCTTTTAGAGATTATGAGTACTCTGTGGACGACCTTCCAGATTTCACCGCTTTCTCAATTAAGATTGTAATGGCTGGAGAAAATCAAGCAATTCCTCCTCTGGTCAGACAGTTAAGAGCAATTGCTACAGCAAAACCTAAGGTATAAAATTATGGACTATATTAAAGTAAAGGACAAAGATTATTTGCTTCGTGATACCTTTTCAAATGGAATTATTAGTAATGATGATCAAGGATATCAAGCATATGCCGAAAATTATAAAAGAGCATATAATGAATCAAAGAAAATTAAAAATCTTGAAAATGATGTGAATGATATTAAAAGTGATTTGAATGAAATTAAAAATTTATTGAGAGGTTTAGCAAATGGATCCTGATAAGATTTCTCTTGAAAGTATTTCAAAAATGTTTGAATATGAAAAACTTTCTAGAGATATAGATAGTATAGATGATGTTGAGACTTTGAGAACCCTAGCAAAGTCTCATATTAAATTATATCTTAGTCAACAAGAAGTCGTTGCAAGTCTTAAAATCTAATGGCCCAACCATCTACAAGACAAGAACTTATTGATTATTGCAAAAGAAAACTGGGAGCACCAGTTTTAGAAATTAATGTTGCGGATGAGCAAATTGAAGACCTGGTAGATGATGCAGTTCAGTTTTTTCAAGAAAGACATTTTGATGGAGTATATCCAACTTTTTATAAGTATAGGATAACTCAGGGAGATATTGATAGAGGTAGGGCAGGATATGGAAGTAATTCAACAAGTTCAGTTGGTATTGCAAGTACATCAGCAACATCAAATATTGTTGGAACTGCGACCACATTCAGTTTCTACGAAAATAGCAATTATCTACAAGTTCCACCCAATATTATTGGCGTAAACAAGATTTTTATGTTTGATAGTGCCAATACTATCACAAGCAATATGTTTAGTGTGAAATATCAATTATTCTTAAATGATATTTACTATTGGGGAACAACTGAACTTCTCAGTTATGCAATGGTTAAAACTTATCTTGAAGACTTGGATTTTCTTTTAAATACTCAGAAACAAATAAGATTTAATAAAAGACAGGATAGATTATATCTAGATATTGATTGGTCTTCAGTAAGAGTAGATCAATATCTTATTGTTGATTGCTATTCAACTCTAGATCCAAATGATTACTCTAGAGTTTGGAATGATTCATTTATCAAACCTTATCTAACTTCATTAATAAAAAAACAGTGGGGTCAAAATATGATGAAGTTTACTGGAGTTAAACTTCCAGGTGGTGTTGAGTTAAATGGTAGACAAATGTATGACGATGCACAAAGAGAAATTGACCTATTGATGGAAAAGATGTCCAATACGTATGAACTTCCACCTTTAGATATGATTGGTTAAAAAATATGCTCAATCCATTCTTTTTACAGGGTTCAAATACTGAACAGGGTCTTATCCAAGATCTGATTAATGAACAATTAAAAATGTATGGGGTTGAGGTACATTATCTTCCAAGACAATTTATTACTGAGAAAACAGTTATAAGAGAAGTTATAGAATCTGAATTTAATAATGCATATCCAATAGAAGCATACGTCGAAACTTATGATGGATATAGTGATAATCCAACTATTTTATCAAAATTTGGAATTCAAGCATTGAATGAGATAACTCTTACAATATCAAGAGAAAGATTTAAAACTTATATTTCACCACTAATAAAAGAACAATCTGATATAAAATTATATTCTAGACCAAAGGAAGGTGATATAATTTATTTTCCTCTCGGAAAAAGATTATTTGAAGTTAAATATGTGGAGCATGAAAAACCTTTTTATCAACTTCAAGGTCTTTATACCTATCAATTAAGATGCGAATTATTTAGATATGAAGATGAACTTATTGATACTGGAATTGGAGAGATTGATGAACTTATTAATACTGAAGAAAACGTAATTGGAAATGTTATAAATTTAACAATGGTCGGAGTCGGTATTACTGCAACTGCAGTAACATCAATAGTGAATGGTGGAGTAAGATATATTACGGTTACAAATCGTGGAGGAGGGTATACAAGTACGCCTACTGTTGGTATTTCTTCAGCACCCGCTGGAGGAAAAACTGCTACTGCAATTGCGGAAATGATTGATGGAGTTGTGGTTTGTAATACAAATATAAATCCAGAATCAAAATCAGTACAAAGAGTTTTAGTTTCTAATCCAGGATATGGATACACCGTAGCACCTGGAGTGCGACTTATTGGTGGTGGTGGAAAGGGAGCAACTGCCGCTGCAACAATCGGAGATGGTATCGTTGGCATCATAACTATTACAAATTCTGGTTCTGGATATGCAATCCCACCATCAATTGCATTTACTGGAATTTCTTCAGTATCTGCGGCCGCAACTGTTGTTGTGTCTGCTGCTGGATCAATTACTTCCATTTATATTACAAATGCAGGACTTGGATACTCTGAACCACCAAGCATAGTTATAGGTTCTCCTCCAACAAATTCCAGTGGAAAATTCATATTCAATGAAATAGTAACAGGATCTCAAAGTGGAGTTACTGGAAGAGTTAAGTCTTGGAATTCAATTACAAATGTGCTCCAACTCTCTAATATTAAGGGTGAGTTTATGATAGGAGAAAATATTGTTGGAACATCTTCAAGTGCATCACATTATTTAAAATCTATAGATTCAACACCAAATATATTAAAAGATGGTTATTCCGCTAATGACGAAATTGAAGAGGAGGCAGATGAAATTATAGATTTTACAGAAGTCAATCCATTTGGAATGCCTTAGATTGTATAAATACTTGTTATTAGTTGATCAAATAGTAGTATTATAAGTTATCAGTATGTTTGAATATTTTTATCACGAAATTTTAAGAAGAACTGTAGTTTCTTTCGGTTCTTTGTTTAATAATATGTCTATTAAACATAAGAATAATGATAATGAGACTGTTAGTATTATAAAAGTACCCCTTTCATATGGACCAACCCAAAAATTTCTTGCAAGATTAAATCAATCAGCAAACTTAAACAAGCCAGTTCAAATTACATTACCAAGAATGTCATTTGAATTTACTGGATTAACTTATGATGCTTCAAGAAAATCAACCTCAACACAATACTTTACAGTTAAATCTGCAACTGATGGTACAGATGTAAAAAAAGCATATCTTCCAGTTCCATATAATATGCAATTTGAACTCAGTATTATGAGCAAATTGAACGACGATGCTTTGCAAATTGTAGAGCAAATTCTTCCATATTTTCAACCTGCATATACAATGACGGTTGAATTAGTTGATGTTATTAATGAAAAAAGAGATATACCTATAATTCTTGAAAATATTACGATGCAAGATGATTATGAAGGTGACTTTACTACAAGAAGAGTTTTAATTTACACTCTGAGATTTACTGCAAAAACTTATCTTTTTGGACCCGTTTCTTCTGCAACAAAAGATATTATCAAAAAGGCTTCTATTGGATATATTGCAGGAGATCTTACAACATCACCCACAAGGGAGATTGTTTATTCAGTGGAACCAAGGGCAATTCAAAATTATACTGGGATTGTAATTACCAATTTAACTGTCGATATTTCCACTACAGATACTTTAATTACCGTAAATGACGCCACTTCAATTTCTATTGACACCTACTTAGATCTTGAAGGTGAGGAAGTATATGTAAAAGCAAAATCCGGAAATGTTCTTACAGTTGATAGAGGAAGAGATAATACATCAATTACTCCACATTTAGCGGGTGCAGAAATAAAATCGATCACTCAAACAGATAATTTACTTATCGAAGACGGAGATGATTTTGGTTTTAATGGATCTGTTTTTTAATTGAAGTATGAAAATGTCAAAAAAATTTGATAAATTGAATGAAACATTTAATGTTGAAGGAGATATAGTTCCTGTAGAGGTAACTCCTATAGTAGAAAAAGTATCGCCATCCATAATAGATGTTGATGATATTAAAAAGGATTATGACTATACAAGAGGTAATCTTTATTCTTTGATAGAAAAAGGACAAGAAGCTATTAATGGAATTTTAGAATTAGCACAAGAAACTGAAATGCCGAGAGCATATGAAGTTGCAGGTCAACTTATAAAGAATGTTGGTGATATTGCAGATAAATTAATGGAACTTCAAAAGAAAAGGAAAGATATTGAAGAAGATAGTCCAAAAGGACCAACAACTGTTAATAATGCATTATTTGTTGGATCTACTGCAGAACTTGCTAAACTTTTAAAGCAGCAATCTCAAGAAAATTTAGAACAATAAATATAAAAAGGTACTTTCCAGTTCAATGCTCCAATTTAAGTCTCATAGAACAGTTGAACAAATTGCAAAGAAACATCGTTTGGATGTTTCTTTTATACAAAAACAACTTGAAATGGGAGAACCAATTGAGCACGAACATACTAAAGATCACGAACTCGCTAAAGATATTGCACTTCAGCATTTAGATGAAATTCCTGATTATTACACACGTTTAAAGAAAATGGAAGCATCTGCAAAGAAAGAGCATAAAAAATTCAAAGATGTAAAAGAATCTCACGAAGAGCAAAGATACTGCCCATTATGTAATAAAAGAGAGTCAAGATCTGAGTGTAGTTATGGTGAAAAAGCGTGGGATAAAGTTTCTGTAAAGGATGAAGAATATTCTATGGTTCGTTCAGAACTGAAAACTATGTCGAATGCAATTAAAAAATTGCAAATGACCGTTGGAAAAGGTGAAGGTAATCTTGAAGCATGGGTACAGTCAAAAATTACAAAAGCAGCAGATTATATTGACACTGCAGCAGATTATGTTACAAGTGGAGAAATGGAAGAAGATTGTTGGTCAGGATATAAACAGGTTGGGATGAAGAAAAAGGGTAAAAAGATAGTTCCAAATTGTGTTCCAGTTTCAGAAACTTCAGAAGAAAAATTAGTTGATAAAATTCTAGGAGAACTTTTAGAGTCATCAAAATCTGGAGATTCTTCATTACATGATTGGTTTGCAAAAAGCAAATCCTCTGACGGAAAGCCTGGATGGGTTCAATTAGGTGGAAAATACGCAGGCAAACCATGTGCAAAGCAACCCGATCAAACTACAAAACCAAAGTGTGGTAGTTCTAAAATGGCAGCAGAGATGTCGCCAGAAGAAGAAGAAAAAGCAGCAAAAAGAAAAAGAAAAGAAGATCCAAATCCAGAAAGATCAGGAAAAGCAAAGAATATTGCCACCGAAGAATTTGTAGAGGAAGATGCATGTAAAGAAAAAGTAAAATCCAGATATAAAATTTGGCCAAGTGCATATGCATCTGGGGCGTTAGTAAAATGTCGTAAAGTTGGCGCATCTAATTGGGGTAATAAATCAAAAACTAAAAATGAAGATGTGACTATTGAGGATCTGGATGGAAATACTTTTGCTGAAGTAATTGATATTATCAAACCAGAACCAATAAAAGGATTTAAGTCTCAAGTAACAGAGGCAACTCGTCTCCAAGCACAAACAGGTAATGTTATTGGTGTTACTCTTTCTTGGAGAGGAAAATATTATGGTCTTAAAATGTTTTTCCCACAAGTAAAAACTCCAACAAGAAAAGAGATAACTGATGAACTGCAGAAGGTTTATCCTGGATGTGTTGTTATTCATCATACTATTTCAGAAATTCAACCAGGACAACCATTGATTCAGGTTTTTGGACCTCAGGGAGGCAGTTTTGGTAAACCAGGTCCATCCAAAAATTATGTTAAAACAATGGGAGAAGAAGTTGAGGTTGATGAAGATTGGCAGAAAGTAAATCGCCAAGACAAAACTGATGGATTAAGTCAAAAAGCAGTTAATGCATATAAAAGAGAAAATCCTGGATCAAAACTTCAGACTGCAGTAACTGAGAAGAATCCGAAAGGAAATAGAGCACAAAGAAGAAAGGATTTCTGTAGTCGTATGTCTGGGATGAAGGAAAGATTAACGTCCGCAGAAACTGCAAGAGATCCTGATAGTGACATAAACAAAGCACTTCGTCGCTGGAATTGTAATTAATTTATAGGTTTTGTTATGGCAAATAATGATGTCTACTTGGGTAATCCTTTATTAAAAAAAGCAAATACTGCTCATGAGTTTACTCAAGAACAAATTTTAGAATTTGTAAGATGTAAAGATGATCCTGTTTATTTTGCAAATAATTATGTAAAAATTGTTACTCTTGATTATGGATTACAAACATTTAAACCTTATCATTTTCAAGAAAAATTAATTAATAATTTCCATAAGCACAGATTTAATATCTGTAAGATGCCACGACAGACTGGTAAGTCTACGACTGTGGTTGCATTTCTTTTACATTATGCAGTGTTTAATGATAATGTGAATATTGGTATTCTTGCAAACAAAGCAGCGACTGCGAGAGAACTCTTAGATAGGTTGCAAACAGCATATGAAAATCTACCAAAGTGGATGCAGCAGGGAATTATTTCTTGGAACAAAGGTTCCTTGGAACTGGAAAACGGAAGTAAAATCTTGGCTGCTTCTACTTCAGCTTCTGCAGTTCGTGGTATGTCATTCAATATCTTATTTTTGGATGAATTTGCATTCGTTCCAAATCATATTGCGGATTCATTCTTTGCATCAGTTTATCCAACAATTACCTCAGGTAAACAGACAAAAGTTATAATCGTTTCTACTCCACATGGTATGAATCATTTCTACCGAATGTGGCATGATGCAGAAAAAGGTAAAAATGAATATATTTTTACAGATGTTCATTGGTCAGAAGTTCCAGGAAGAGATGAAGAGTGGAAAAAGCAAACAATAGCAAACACTTCGGAACAACAATTTAAAGTTGAATTTGAATGTGAATTTTTAGGATCTGTTGATACTCTTATTGCGCCAAGTAAACTTAGAACCCTCGTATATGATCAACCCAAGACCCGTAGCGCGGGATTAGACGTATATGAGGATCCAATAGATCAACATGACTATTTAGTCACTGTAGACGTTGCTAGAGGTGTTGGAAACGATTATTCGGCTTTTACTATGGTTGATATTACCGAATTTCCTCACAAAGTTGTTGCAAAATATAGAAATAATGAAATTAAACCAATGCTTTTTCCAAGCATAATTCATGAGGCAGCAATAGCTTATAATAGTGCATATATTTTATGTGAAGTGAATGATGTTGGCGATCAGGTAGCGAGCATTCTTCAATACGATTTAGAATATAATAATCTTCTTATGTGTTCTATGAGAGGAAGAGCGGGTCAAATTGTTGGTCAGGGATTTAGTGGTAAAAAAACTCAATTAGGAGTTAAAATGTCCAAGACAGTAAAAAAAGTTGGATGTCTTAATCTTAAAACTATGATTGAAGAGAATAAATTATTTCTCAATGATTATGAAATTATTAGTGAACTTACAACATTCATTCAAAAGCATAATTCATTTGAAGCGGAGGAAGGATGTAATGATGATTTAGCGATGTGTCTAGTAATCTATGCTTGGTTGGTAGCTCAAGATTACTTTAAGGAGCTTACCGACCAAGACGTTAGAAAAAGATTATATGAAGAACAAAAAAATCAAATAGAACAAGATATGTCTCCCTTTGGATTTATTTCAGATGGTTTAGATGAAAATAGTTTTGTTGATAAAGATGGAGATAGATGGCATATTGATGAATATGGAGATCGTGCATATATGTGGGAGTATTTGTAATAATGGAATTAGATAAGCAAATAAAATTAGGACATTTATTACTCACTGATAGAAAATGTAGAGTATGTGGAGAAGTTAAAAATTTAATTGGAGAATTTTATAGAACAAGAAAAGATAGGGGTCCTGTAGCTTCATCATATTCATATGAATGTAAGGAGTGTACTATAGAAAGAATAAAACTATCTAAAAATAGTAAAAAGTATCATATTGGATGGGAATATCCTGACTGGTAAAAAATTCACGTCGTCTTTCCCCTATGTAAAATGAGGTTTTAATAAATAATTTTTAGTTAAACTGAGATTTACGGAGAAAAACATGGCGACTCCTCAATTATCTCCTGGAGTATTAGTCAGGGAGGTTGATTTAACTGTAGGAAGAGCTGATAATGTATTAGATAATATTGGTGCAATTGCAGGTCCCTTTGCACTTGGTCCAGTTGAAGATCCAATTGATATTACTACAGAAAACGAATTAATTAACGTATTTGGAAAACCAATTTCCACGGACGCACAATACGAATATTGGATGAGCGCATCGTCATTCCTATCATATGGTGGCGTTCTTAAGGTTGCGAGAGTTGATGGAGGTAACTTAGTCAATGCTAATGCAATTCGTAACGCTTCTGGCGTTTCTACTGCAGGCGAACCCACACTCAAAATTAAGAACTTTGATGACTATGAAGCAAATTATGCTGATGATATTGCAAACTATATTTTCGCGGCAAAGAATCCGGGGTCTTGGTCAAATAACCTTAAAGTCTGTGTAATTGATGATAAGGCAGATCAAATTCTTACGGTAGGTGCTGCAGTAACTGCCAATGCTTCTATTGGTATGGGTGTAACTACTACACTTACCAATGTAGCTTCGGCTGGAGTTGGAACAACTTCTTCATTTAATGGTTATTTAAAATCTATTGTTACTGGAATTGGTGCCAGCACTCTTGAAGTTAAAATAACTTCGATTGTTTCTACTGCTGGTGTAGAAACTCCGATAAACTATGCACCTCAATCACGGTTACAATCATTCAAAGCATCTACTGGTGGAGGATCCTTAACGGTTTACTTGATAGATTCTTCAGGAAATGACGTTGATAGTGCATCAATCAATACAGGATCTTCTCCAATTAGAGACTGGTATGACGAACAAATACTAACTCTTTCTAATACTGCAATTTATTGGAGCTCTATTGCACCAAAACCAGGAACGTCCCAATATGCAGTTAATAGAAATGGTAAGAGTGATGAGATCCATATAGTAATTGTAGATGATACTGGTACAGTAACTGGAATTCAAGGAAATCTTCTTGAAAAACATATTGGTCTTTCAAAAGCATTTGATGCAATTTCTGCAGTCAATTCTCCGCAGAAAATATGGTGGAAAAATTATCTAGCACAATATTCATCATATGTTTATGTTGGAGACAATCCCTCAGATGAATTAAATGTGAATGAGCCTGTTGTAGCAACAGGATTCTCTGAAGCGTTTACTGAGTTTACAAATTCACAAGGTCTTTGGAATAAAGACGCTCAAGATAGGACCTATAGTGCCTTAGGTAATGTAACTTATAACTTGAGTGGGGGTAAAGATTATTCTGGTTCTAGCGGAATGACTGCAACTTTGGGAGACTTATTTACCGCATATAATTTGTTCTCAAATAAAGATGAAATTGAGGTTGATTATTTGATCATGGGACCTGGACTTGGTAACAAGTTTGAGTCACAAGCAAAAGCAAATCATCTGATTTCTATTGCAAATGGAAGAAAAGATTGCGTTGCTGTAATTTCCCCACATCGCACAGATGTTGTAGATATTACAAATACAGATACTCAAACTGATAATATTATAGAATTCTTCTCACCATTATCATCATCATCTTATGCGGTATTTGATTCTGGATATAAGTACACATATGACCGATTTAATAATAAATTCCGTTATATTCCCTGTAATGGAGACGTTGCAGGTCTAATGGTAAGAACTAGTATTCTTGCATATCCTTGGTTCTCTCCCGCAGGACAACAAAGAGGAATTTTGAATAACGCCATCAAACTTGCATATAATCCAAATAAAGCTCAAAGAGATCAACTTTATCCTCAAAGAATTAATGCCATTATCAATCAACCTGGCATTGGAATTCTTTTATATGGAGACAAGACTGGATTGGGATATGCATCAGCATTTGATAGAATTAATGTTCGTCGTTTGTTCCTCACTATTGAGCAAGCTCTTCAAAGATCCGCACAAGCTCAACTATTTGAGTTGAATGATGAGATTACAAGAGCAAACTTCAGAAATATTGTTGAACCATACCTTCGTGATGTTCAGGCAAAACGTGGACTTTATGGATTCTTGGTCGTTTGCGATTCTTCAAATAACACTCCAGATGTTATTGATAACAATGAATTTAGAGCAGATATTTATCTGAAACCCGCCAAGTCTATTAACTATATTACACTTACATTTGTTGCCGTTAGAACTGGCGTAAGTTTTGAAGAAGTTGTTGGTACTGTTTGATTTTACTCAAAAATAAAAAAGGAGGAACTGAAAAATGGCAGAATCTACTATCCAAAAGTTTAAATCCACTCTCATTGGCGGCGGCGCTCGCCCCAATTTATTTGAAGTAAGAATTCCTGGATCTATTCCTGGAGGAGGTACTCTTGGTGACGAGTTCTCAATCTTGTGTAAAGCAGCACAACTTCCCGCGTCAACCCTTGGAATGATTGATGTTCCATTTAGAGGTAGAAGCTTTAAAGTTGCTGGTGATAGAACCTTTGATAATTGGACTATAACAGTTATCAATGATGAAAACTTTTCAATTAGAAGAGTTATGGAAGATTGGATGAACTTCATTGGTCAATATGGTGATGCTAGTGGTGCAACAGAACCTGGATCTTATATGGTTGATGCTTATGTGAAGCAACTTACAAGATCTGCTGCTAATATTAGAAATACTGGAGAAGGTGGAGGCGAAGGTCAAGGTCTATCTTTGACTAGTGCAACGAAACCAACGGAAACTATCTATAAGTTTCATAGTATATTCCCAACAGCTCTTTCTGCTATTGATCTATCTTATGAATCTACTGATACAATTGAAGAATTTACTGTAGATTTCCAAGTTCAATATTGGACTCCAGCAGCAAAAGGGGAAATAGGTGAGTAATAAATAGTATAAAGTTAAAGATAAAAAAAATAAATTATGGCGAGACTATTTGGTTTTTCGATTGAAGATAATGAACCATTATCATCTAATGCAGTTTCCCCCGTCCCCCCTAATAAGGAGGACGGGGTTGACCATTATTTGAGTAGTGGTTTTTTTGGATCATATGTTGATATTGAGGGTGTTTATAGAACTGAATTTGATTTAATTAAAAGATATAGAGAGATGGCACTCCATCCAGAGTGTGACAGTGCTATTGAAGATATTGTAAATGAAGCAATTGTTAGTGATACTAATGATAGTCCCGTTCAAATTGACTTGGAAAATTTAAATGCAAGTGATGGAATCAAGAAGAAGATAAGGCAAGAATTTAAGCATATTTTAGAACTTTTAGATTTTGATAAAAAATCTCACGAAATCTATAGAAATTGGTACGTTGATGGCAGACTTTATTATCATAAAGTAATTGACCTTAAAAATCCTGAAGCAGGAATACAGGAATTGAGGTATATTGATGCAATGAAAATGCGTTATGTGAGGCAGGGAAAGAAAAAGGAAGCGGATAGGTATAGAGTTTCAAATCGAAATATTGACAATCCAATGGATTATGAATTTCCTGAAATTGAAGAATATTTCATCTATGAACCAAAAATGACCTACCCAACAGGAACTCCGTCTCCCGGAACTATGGGTGGATCAAACTCTGGAATTAAAATGACTAAGGATTCTGTTACATATTGTACATCCGGTCTTGTTGACAGAAATAAAGGATCAACTCTTTCGTATCTACACAAAGCAATTAAATCACTCAATCAACTTAGAATGATTGAGGATTCTTTGGTAATTTATCGACTTTCTCGCGCACCAGAAAGAAGAATTTTTTATATTGATGTTGGTAATCTTCCTAAAGTTAAGGCAGAACAATATCTCCGTGATGTTATGATGCGATATCGCAATAAACTTGTGTATGATGCCAATACAGGCGAAGTGCGGGATGATAAAAAGTTTATGGCAATGCTTGAGGATTTTTGGCTTCCAAGAAGAGAAGGTGGTAGAGGAACAGAAATCTCTACTCTTCCAGGAGGACAAAATCTTGGAGAAATTACAGATATTGAATATTTTAAGAAAAAACTTTATCGTTCACTAAATGTTCCACCATCAAGAATGGACGGGGAAGGTGGATTTAATCTTGGTCGTTCATCAGAAATTCTTCGTGATGAAGTTAAATTTAGTAAATTTGTTGCAAGATTGAGAAAGAGATTCTCATATATGTTTAGTGATATGTTAAGAACTCAACTAATTCTCAAAAATATTATCACGCCAGAAGATTGGCGTCGGATGGATGAGCATATCCAATACGATTTCCTATATGATAATCATTTTGCAGAACTCAAAGATGCTGAGTTGTTGAACGAAAGGCTGGGTATGGTTCAGATTGCAGAACCTTATGTTGGAAAGTATTTCTCACAGGACTACGTAAGACGTAAGATTTTAAGACAAACTGATGTTGAAATTTTAGAACAAGATGAACTTATCAAAAAAGAAATTGAGGATGGAATTATCCCAGATCCAAGTGCTCCGATCGATCCAATGACAGGTATGCCCATGGATCCCGGAATGGCACAAGGACCTGCTGGAATGGATTTGGGACAACCGGTAATGGAACCAGAGATTAATGCTTCCACAACTCAAGCAAACACTAAAGCAGTAGAAATGCCCAAGGGTGGCGAGATATAAATAAAGAAAATTATTAGGTATTAGACATGGATGATCTTTTAGATATGATTGCTACTGATGAATCTCCTTCTCAGATTAGCGATAAAATCAAGGAACTACTTTTTGCAAAATCTGCAGAAAAAATTGATGGATTTCGTCCCTTAGTTGCCAATTCTATGTTCAACCAAACTACAGAGACAACCGAGGAAGAATGAAATCTTTCAAACAATTCATTTCAGAATCAGTAAATATTTCTGGAGATTTTAACGGGAATCTTTACATTAATTCCAATCAACCAGAACCACAATCTGTAGGTGAAGAGTATATTGCGGATGTTTTTTGGAATGGAAGTCTTTATAGAATGGAACTAACATCAAAAAATGGAGTTCCATCAAAACAAGATTTAGGTGAACAATTGCAAAATGAATACCCCGGAGCAATTGTTCATCAAATTTATCCAATAATAGAGAAAAATACTAATATTAAAGACACTAAAAGATATCATCCATCAAAATTAGAATGGATTTAATTTATGGCAATTTGGAATATAACAACACAAGATTATCTAAATCAAGAGAGAAGTCTTTTTGAGGTTAATGGTGTTGCAACCAGAGATGGTAAAATTGTAGATGAACTTAATAGATTTCCGGTTAGTATAAATTCCGATGCTTTTGGAAGAACACGAGTATCAAATCCATTAACACTCTTTGATAGTTCTCATAGGTATA
>Ga0315906_10004007_pt1 | contig 19192 bp, 16 predicted proteins | sample LakEriMetagenome_4_FD_203526 | JGI IMG/M metagenome (GOLD analysis project Ga0315906, IMG submission 203526) | Freshwater fungal communities from buoy surface, Lake Erie, Ohio, United States - Buoy 2 MA122 | ecosystem: Environmental > Aquatic > Freshwater > Lake > Lake biofilm | place: USA... | reverse complement strand
GATTGGTATCCAACAGAAGCGATTTGCAAAAACATGTGGATCTGTTTCCTGTGATGCAGAAGTTGCGCACTTCCGGTTATGATGGTCGTGGTGTGATGCCGTTGAAATCAACAGATGATTTGGCCAATGCATTCGACGAGCCCAGTATGATCGAGCGCAAGGTGGATATTGATCAGGAGATATCCGTGATTGTTTCGCGCAATGAAAAAGGAGAGGTGAGTCATTTTCCCGTGGTCGGGATGGAGTTCAATTCGGAAGCCAACCTGGTGGAGTATTTGTTTTCTCCTGCTGAAGTGGATGCCACTTTGGAAAAGGAAGCCATCCGCATTGCGCGACAAGTCATCGAAAAACTGGAAATGGTAGGTTTACTGGCCGTGGAGATGTTCATCTCCCGCAAGGGTGAATTGCTCGTGAATGAAATCGCTCCTCGTCCTCATAACAGCGGACATCAAACCATAGAAGGCAATACCGTCTCACAGTACGAACAACATTTGCGCGCCATATTAGGGCTGCCTCCAGGCGATACTTCCATCGTGAAGCCTGCAGTAATGGTGAATTTGTTGGGCGCAAAAGGCCATTCGGGCCCTGCGGTGTACGAGGGGTTGGAAGCACTGATGCAAATTCCAGGTGCCTATGTGCACTTGTATGGCAAGCGCGATACAAAGCCCTTCCGCAAGATGGGACATGTTACTGTTACAGCCAGCACAATTGAGGAAGCGAAGGAAATGGCCAGGAAGATTAAGGATTTGGTTAGAGTGGTGAGTGGTAATTAGTGATTAGTGGTTAGTGATTAGTGAAAAGTGATTAGTACCAGTACTTGTAGGCGACAATTAGATTTTGAATCAAAATAAATCCGTGTAAATCCGCTTGATCTGCTCCATTCGTGTGCTGTTTTTCGATTGAATTAAGAGTAATTAGCATTTGTGTAATTTGACTATTTATAAAATGGCAAAAAAAACCACCGTATCCGCTCCGAAAGTTGGAGTCATCATGGGCAGCAGCTCCGATTTAACCGTTATGCAGGCAGCTGCCGATATTTTAGCCGAATTAGGCGTGGCCCACGAAATTTCGGTGGTGTCGGCACACCGTACACCGCAGCGTATGTTCGACTATGCCAAGGATGCAGCAGATCGCGGCATACAAGTGATCATTGCAGGTGCAGGTGGTGCTGCACATTTACCAGGCATGGTGGCTTCCATCACTCCACTGCCAGTCATTGGTGTACCGGTGAAGTCGAGCAACTCCATTGATGGTTGGGACTCTGTTTTATCAATTCTGCAAATGCCTAACGGCGTACCCGTTGCTACTGTGGCGCTCAATGCCGCCCAAAATGCCGGCATCTTGGCTGCGCAAATCCTAGGTGCTTCTGATGCGCGCATCCGCAAACGCGTAGCGGCTTACAAGGAAGGGTTGAAGGAGAAGGTTTTGAAATCCGACCAGGAAATGAAGCGCAAGCGCAAATAAGTCAAGGTTGCTGAGAACGTATGTGCGACGCATACCAATGTCCGCTCTCCTTGATGGTTCTTTTCAAGCCATCGTCATAGTTGATGTGCACCAACCCGAATCTTGGTCGATAACCTTCAGCCCATTCAAAGTTGTCGGTAAGCGACCACACAAAATATCCCCTAACATCATGACCTTCTGATCGTGCCTTCATCACCATTCCGATGTGGTCTTGTAGATATTGTTTCCGACGCTCGTCAATTACCCTCCCTTCGGCATCCAATGTATCCTTAAAGGCGGCTCCGTTTTCGGTAATGAAAATGGGTGGTGCATTGGGGATGGCCGATACTTTTTTAATCGATTGGTAAATGCTATCCGGCCAAACCTCCCAACCCATTTCGGTGTAAGGCACACTACGTTTTTTAGCACTGACCATGGATGCTTTGATAAACGGCGTAATCCAGGAGTGTTTCACCACTTCGCGTGTATAATTCTGCAATCCGATGAAATCAAGGTTGGCCTTCAAATTCTTCTCATCATCAGGCTTCATATGATCCGTGATTTGATTCAGGAATTTAAGCTTGTCTAATGGAAACCCTTTTCCCAAGGCGGGATGAATGAAAAAGAAGTTCAATAAGTGATCAACCCGGTCGGCCGCTTCAATGTCGCGCAACGATGATGATATGGGCTCCACATGCGACATACTAAAAGTTGAACCTATATGTGGATTTTGTGCTGTAGCTCGAAGCACATCGGCGCCGCGTGCCAATGACAAGGATGCATGTAAGGCGGCTCGCGTGAAATTTTTCCTTCCGGTTTTTCCGGGGGCATGTATGCCCAGGAAATAGCCTGCTCCGCAAAATGCCATGGGCTCATTCAGTACCATCCAGTTCTTTACACGGTCGCCGAGTTTATTTGCGCAGATTTCACTGTACGATTCGAACCAGCCAACCACATCCCGGTTGGTCCAGCCTCCAAGGTTTTCCAGTTGCTGTGGAAGATCCCAATGGTACAATGTCACCCAAGGTGTGATGGATTGCTCCAGGCAGTCATCCACCAATCGGTCGTAAAAATCCAATCCTTTTTGATTGATGGCGCCTGTTCCATTTGGCAAGATACGAGGCCAACTCAGTGAAAATCTGAAATGAGGGATACCCATCATTCGGATAGAATCCAAGTCTTCTCGGTATCGCCAATAGAAATTGGATCCCGGTTGAGTGCTCGATCCGTCGGCAATTTTTCCACCCTTCTGGCAAAACACGTCCCAAATGGATAATCCTTTGCCATCGGCTTCTATGGCCCCTTCCGTTTGAGCGGCGGAAGCAGACACACCCCAAATGAATGGTTTTTCGTTCACAGGAGCGAATTTCAGCAATTATAGTTTACCCATGACGAAAACATCAAGCGGATGGCGATAACATCGCTTCTTGACTGCGGATGTTTCGGACCGGAGTGGGTTCTGCTTGCTTTGCTAAAATGGTTTTCACCATTTGGGCGGTTTGATCTGGATAATGCACGGTAATCGGTTGTCCGTTGGATAACCAATCAGTCAAGTGATGATGGTGTTTTTGCTTCAGATTTTTCATGACTGAAACCCCCATTGATTTCAACATGGCGGCATTGCAATGCTGTTCAAACTGTTTTTTCATGGGTATCACCAGGAGCTTTTTACCCAGGAACAAGGCCTCAGAGGTGGTTCCGAACCCTGCGTTACACAATACGCCATTGGAGGACGCCATGCTTTCCAAAAACCGCTTGCCCTCAATCGGCCAAACCTCCATCAAACCTTTTTTATAGGGCTGTTTGCAATGTTTTGAAAAGATTTGCCATCGAACACTTTTGAACCCTTCCAATTTCTTGCATATTTTCTCGTCTGCATAGGAGGGAAGGTAAACGGTAATGTGTCCATTGTTGGTCACAGGCATCTGTCGTACCGCCGAACGGATGATAGGGGTATAAATATTTGGTCCGAGACTTTTGAAGTGAAATCCGTATTCCTCTTTTGTCGGGGCGTATTTATCGATGATGATTCTACCAACAGGGTCAGCTGAATCAGGTCGGGGTGCATCCGGATGCAATGTGGCGGCTTGGTTACTCAAACCAATGCATTTCACGCCTCTTAACTTGGAGGCCCAGGCAGTGATGGGTTCAAAATCGGAGATCACCAAATCATACTGCTCGATAGGAAAGTTGCGTATTTCCCGAAGCAGCCGGAATGTTTTGATGCGTTTATAAGTTTCCCAATAGTCAATACCACCACTCTTACCGAAAACAAAGTACAGCCCTTTCATGCGGTAATCGGGTTCAAAGGGTAACTTCACCTCGAATTGCTCCCCGCTGATCAGTACATCAACATGGGCATGTTTTCTTAATTCCTGGATGATTTCAATGGAGCGTGTGACATGACCGTTACCTGTTCCTTGTATGCCGTATAATATTTTCATTTGGTTTGATGGGTTGTTAATGAAAGTTCCGTCATCATCATGGAGAAGATTTCCGATTGATCGGCTACTGCCAAACGATCCTCCTGGTGGTCATCACTTTCATGCGTTTCAAATTGGTGATCTCGGTACCGGAAGATGGACCAGGCACCATTGTGGTATTCAAGGGCGGTAAGGTTTTCCACCCAATCACCGGAATTGAGGTAGGTGACCTGGCCTTTGCCTTTGTGCATCTCTTTGATTTCGGGGTGATGGATGTGTCCACAAATCACTTGATGATATCCGTGCTCAATGGCTATGTCAGCTACAGTATCTTCAAAGTCGTTGATGAACTTGACCGCTTGTTTCACACTGTTTTTGATTTTCTTCGATAGCGATACCTTTTCGCGGCCCATCCGGGTCAGGATCCAGTTGCAGGCCGCATTGATGTAGATGAGCAAATCATATCCCACCGAACCGATGCGGGTCAGCCATTTGGCATGTTGCATTGTAAAGTCGAACACATCACCATGGAAAAACCAGGCTTTCTTACCATCCAATTCAATCACCAACTTATTGGCGATTTTCAGGGATCCCAATTCGAAATCCACAAACCTGCGAAGCATTTCATCGTGGTTTCCGGTCAGGTAATGCACCTTGGTTCCTTTAGAGGCCCAGGAAAGGATTTGTCGAACCACCTGCATGTGCGACTTAGGCCAATAGGATTTTGAAAACTGCCAGATATCAATGATGTCGCCATTCAAAATGACCGTCTTCGGCTTGATACTTTTCATGTATTTCAAAAGCTCCTTGGCATGGCAACCATAAGTACCCAGATGCACATCGGAAATCACAACCAGGTCAACTTTTCTCTTTTTATGTTCCTTGTCCTGTTTGTGCTTTTCCATAGCGATGACTTACCTAGATGTATGGAATCCGAATAAAGAGGCGAAGAAGTACTTGTAAAAAAATTCGCGGAAAAGAGTTGCCGCTAGGGCAATGGAATGCTTTATTGAAAAACGGAATCGAATTGATTTCACGTTACAAAGAAAACGGTGCAACGTTACGTAGCTATATGGCTAAGGTTAAATAATTGTTTCGAAAAGGAGGCTTTTCAAACTTCGTTTGTTCAAAAATCAGGGAAATTTTGATTTCAAGGCCTTTTCGGTAACCACAATCATCCAAACGGCAACAATGATGAGCGTGGATACGGATAGGATTGCTTTTGCATTTTCTGAAAACGGTAAAAGCAACATCATCACACCCATAGCCAACATCACCCATCCTGCCCAAAACATTTTCTTGGCTCCATATACCTGCGCAAAATCCCATGCCTCTTGCGATTTCATCGATCGCGTTGTGCGATAACCATAATAATGGTTGATTTTTTTGGGTGGAAATTTGGCAAAAAAGATGCCAAGAAAGACAAAAAGGGGGCCTGTGATTCCCAGTATGATTATCGCCATGAAAATCTGATAGACTTTTGATCAGTTTGTAATAGGTTTTATTCTGTTACTTGTTTTTTCGTATGAATATGACCTTGTTGTTCGAGTTAACGGATCCTTCGTAGTCGATCAGCAGACTGTCGTTGCTTAAAATGGTCATTTTCCCTTTTGTACGTGTGAAACTCTCAGATGTTCCACCCCAATAAGATGTGGTGAAAACCCTCACTTTGTGATCAAAGACAAAGTCTCCTTTGTAGAATACGTCCTTGTAAATAACCTTGCCTTTATCCCAGCCATCACCTGATTTGTTGCTGATGCCATTGATTAGATTCGTTTTTTCATTTCGCTCAAAGAAAATTTCTTTTCCTTTGGTTTTTCCTTTAGGGCAAATCCATGTGCCCGAAAAAAAAGCATCTTCATTTTTGCGAAGTAAAAGTTCTTTTCCAGGGTCTTCATCAAACATGAAGTCTACCGAGTCGTACATTGAAAAGGTGTAAGTTGGTTTCGACTTAAGCTTTTTTCTCCAAGATTTTTTCAATTCGGTAAGGATTACAGGACTTGTCAAGCTGTCGTATTGTTTCGATCTACATAATGCAGTGATTCGTTCAAGATTTTCTGATTCTAGCACATTTTCAATGGCTGTATTGATCATTGTAAGGGAGCTGTCGTACCAGTACTTATTCTCAATTGGAGTTAATTTGAACAGATCGATAGAGCCCTCAAAATCCTTTGAATCGTATTTTTCCATAGCGAGCTCAAAGGTCTCAGGAGGTTGATTGCATGAAGTGATTATTGACACTGTGAAAAGTGCTAAGCACAGTAAGGATGATTTGTTATTCATTTAATATCTTTTGAATTTTGTAAAATTATAAGAATTAAATTTTCTTCTGCAAAGTACTAGAATATTTCTGTTTTTGGTTATTGTCTCTTGAATTTGAATATCGTTTCCAATAACCCACCCCTGAAGTCATCATCATACAATTGCCAGAACATGATGCCACCCAACTGCCTGCGCCAGGCATATTCGGTTTTCAGTTTTATCGAACGCGCATCATCATAGGTGGCCAATAGTTTTCGTGCCTGGTTAATGGCATACGGAGCCTGTGCCTCCTCATCCCAAAACACCTCAAATCCATTGGAGGTGCTCAGTGAGTCTTTGGCGTATTTGGATGAAAAACCGTATTTGAATTTACAGGGACGATACAATCCGGTTTCGCCTTGTTCCGTCATTTCGAAAAAGCGACCATAAAATGCCGCGCCAATCACGATCTTGTTCGGTTCAACCCCTTTCGCCAACATCCTATTCACGGCATGGTCGGTGGATTCGGTTTGTTGTTTGGTGGAATAGAGTGGGGTATGATGTCCACTGATGGTGCTATAGCCATGCACAAGATCATAGCTCATCACATTCACAAAATCCACCATCGGCATGACCTGCTTCCAGTCAACAGACGAGTCGATGTATGCGGTGAACCCACCCGAGGCAAAACTGATCACGGCCTCGGGCTTCAAGGTTTTTCGCAAAGCCCTCACCAACTCGGTAAAGTTGTCACGGTCTTGCAATTGGTACTTATGGCCTGGTGGCCCTGGTACAACCGGATACTCCCAATCAAGGTCGATTCCATCCGTGGCAAAATAGTCGCAAAGCTCCCTTGCCGATTGTGCAAACTCATCCCTGCCTTGTTGGGTGGAAAAGACATCCGAACACGTTTCACATCCGCCCCAGCCGCCCAATGATAGCATGACTTTCAATTTCGGGTTGCGCTTTTTCAAAGCAACCATCTGCTTGATGATGGAGCTGTCTTTTTCCGTGGCGATGTTCAAACGGTTCCCCTTCAGGTGTCCAAAACACCAGATCATGTGTGTAAGATACTCAACTTGGAAGCTGTCGGGAGGTATGGTGCGTCCTGCATAATAGCCAATAACATGGAATGGCCGTTGCTGCGATAGGACGCATGCATGACATAAAAAAACAAGTATAAATAGGGCTGCTGAAAATTTGATTTTCATATGGTCCTAAAATTAAACGTTTAATTTGATTTCAACGCTTGTCAACACGGCTTTTATCAACATACCTTCGCTGCTTAATTCTTATCCATGCAACGCTTTTCATTCGTCGTGTGCCTGATGCTTTTGATTGCTTTTCCCGTTGTCGGACAAACCTACTTAAGCCATGCATTTTTATCTGTTAGCTGCACAAACATCTTTTCCAACCCCGCCTTGATGATTGAGGACTCTTCCAATGCACCTAAGTTCGAGCTGGCTGCCAATTACAAGTCCAAATTGCAGATGAGGGAATTGTCGGTTTCGGATGTTTCGATGGGTGTCATGGCATCCAAAAACGACAAGTTGGCAATTGGTATGGTTTACGAGGGATATGAACAATTCAACACTGCCCGAACCCTGATGGGTTACGCAAAACGGCTCAGTGGAAACGTGATTCTTGGAATGCAAATGGAATGGCGGCGCATTCAACAAGGTGATATTTACGGCAGCGCAAATGCCTTCATGGGCGGCTTAGGCGTAAGGGTTAATCTGACAGATCAGCTCTCTGCCTCCATGGCTTTATTCAATCCCAATCGTTCATCCTTAGGTAATAGCCGGACGGCAATGTCTGGCAGTTTCATGTTACATTGGAGAGTGAGCAAACAATGCACATGGCTTGCAAGTATGCAGCAAAACGGAGCCCTCGGCATTCATTATGCTACACAGTTACAGTACCAACCCTCCAATAGGTTTTATATCACCTTCGGCGCCTCCTCCGGTTTGGAGCCAATTCAATTCTCCTTTGTATTCCGTTTTGATCGTATGGAGCTGGTTGCTCGTTCTTCATATCATGAGCTGCTGGGCTTTTCGCCGGGTGCCGGAATCCGTTTCGTGAAATGATTTCAATGATGCGTTTTTGTTTTTTGATATTTTTTCTAATCTATCCATTCAGTCAATCTTTTACACAGGTTGTTGATACAGAAGAGTACATGACTGAATCACGCATTATTCCGGATGCAAATAATGAGGTGTTTGTTTCTGACCAGAGCGTTCAGGAACTGGTTGAGCGGCCAATCAACATCAACAACGCAACCTTGGAGGAGCTTTTGGCAACAGGTATCATTTCTCCGAGGCATGCCGCTGCCTTGGTGGAACATCGGATACGCTTTGGCTCCTTTGTAGACATAAGGGAGTTGCAGGTGATTAATGGTTTTGATACGGATTTGATTCGATGGTTACAGCCGTTTATCACACTGGGGTATGGCAAGCAGTTGCCTCAAGGGGGATGGCGTCGCATCGTGAAGGAGGGGCATCAGCAATTGTTGGTCCGCACACAGTTCATACCCGAGGAGAAATCGGGTTACAGCACCCGTTACGGAAGACCTGCATACGAAGGCAGTCCATTGGGTTGTTATCTACGCTACCGATTCGAGTCGATGGGCCGCATGCAATGTGGCATCACCGCCGAGAAGGATCCAGGTGAGCCGTTTTTCAAGGGGAATCGAAAGGATGGATTCGATTTTTATTCATTTCATTTTTTTGTGAAGAATGTAGGTCGTGTTCGCTCGCTGGCACTAGGTGATTACTCCCTTTCCTATGGTCAAGGTTTGGTGTTTTCCAATGGTGGTCGAGGGCTGCCCGCTGATCCATGCCTGATCCTTACCTATGGTAACGGGATCCGGCCATATACCTCGGTAGGCGAATCGGGCTTTTTTCGAGGTGGCGCGGTTTCGTTTGCCTTGGGTTCTAACTGGAACATGGATCTTTTTGGTTCCATCATTAAACGGGATGCCAACACCTATGGTGATGGCGACACGATGGTTGTTTTTTCATCTTTTCAAACATCCGGATTGCATCGTACGTGGTATGAGCAACTGGATCGTAAAAACATAAATGAGTCAATGATGGGCATGTCCATGGGCTACAACAATCGCTTTTTGAAGTTTGGAATCGTTGGTTACGGGAACAGCTATGGTGGGGATTATCAAAATACCTTTGCAACATACAACCGTTTCGATTTCCGAGGCCGATCACATGCCATGGGCAGCGTTTATTTGAATTGGTTGTATGGCAATCTGAACGTGTTTGGCGAATGTGGCTACGATCATCGTGGCAAGTCCGGAGTTGTGTTGGGTGGAGTGCTGATGGTGGCACCTGAATTGGCCATTGCCTTTTCAAGTCGGCGCTACGCAATCGGTTTTTACAATCCGTATGGCTCGGCACCTGGTATCGCCTCCCGCAACAACGCAGAACAAGGTTGGTTAGCGGGCATCACCCTGCGTCCGAACCGCAAATGGTCACTCATGGCAAGTGTTGATCGCTGTCGCTTCAACTGGCTTCGCTATGATGTGTCAGCCCCGTCATCCGCCATGCGTTTCAATACTACTATCACCTATAAGCCAACAAAGAAGCAAGAGCTTTCCATTCGATTTCGTAAATCTGTTGGTTATACCGATGAGCTCACCGATGATGAGGATTGGGTCGCTCCCTCACTAAAATCCGAGGTCGGAATACGATTCCAACTTGCTGCCACCATTTCAAAAACCATCACGCTTCGCACACGGTTCGAGCGCAAATCGTTGATGCTCCTTCAGGAGCAGGATGACGGATATGTTTTTTATCAGGACTTGTTGATACATCCTTTTGGTTCTCGTTTTGCTGCAAATTTTCGATATGCCTGGTTCGATACCGATGGATACGATTCAAGGATTTATGCCTATGAGAACGATGTCTTGTATGGGTACTCCATCCCTTCGTATTATTATCGGGGAACAAGAGTGTACGGAAATATCCAATACAAATTGTCCGATCAGACTACCATCTGGCTCAAATATTCGGTCAGCTGGTTTGCCAATCGTGAAACCATTGGCAGCGGTTATGAGGAAATCACTGGTGGACGGAAGTCGGAATTGAAAATTCAGTTCCGGTTCGAGTTCTGAATGTGTAATGCGCATTTGGCAGCTACTTTCTCTCCGTCCATCGCTGCCGACATGATTCCGCCGGCGAATCCTGCACCTTCCCCGCAAGGGAACAAACCTGCCACCAATGGGTGCATCAGCGATTCACCATCTCGAGGGATGCGAATCGGCGATGATGTCCTTGATTCGGTTGCAACCAACACGGCTTCATTGGTAAGATACCCTTTCATTTTCTTTCCCGCCTGCTTCAAGCCATCACGGATCGATAGCAATAACGGCTTAGGCAACACTTCATCCAATGATGTTGCTTTGATTCCGGGCGTGTAGGAGCATTCGGGCAGGTTAACAGATGATTTGTAATCCAAAAAGTCCATTAAGCGCTGTGCAGGCGCGGTCAAGTTGCCGCCACCTGACTCAAAGGCCTTTCGTTCCACCGATTGTTGGAAGCGCAATCCGCGGAGCGCACCTTCCTTTTCGAATGGCTTGAAATCGATGTCGTTTACCTCCACCACCAACCCTGAATTAGCGAACGGGTTATTGCGTTTGCTAGGCGACCATCCATTCACTACCAACTCACCCGGCGCCGTTGCCGCAGCTGCAATGATGCCTCCGGGACACATACAGAACGAGTACACTCCTCTTCCTGCGGCCTGTTCCACCAATGCGTAGGAGGCAGGAGGTAGGTACGGACCTCTGCTGTCGCAGTGGTAACGGATGGAGTCAATCACATGCTGGGGGTGCTCGATGCGTACCCCCATTGCAAACGGCTTCGATTCGATGGTAATTTGTTGCCGATGGAGCATTTCGAAAATGTCTCTAGATGAGTGTCCGGTTGCCAGGATGAGTGCTTTGGCTGAAATGGTAAATGAAGCAACGCTATTGGTGGATTCAACTTGAACACCGGTGATGCCGGATGGCGTTCTGATGATATCGGTTAGCCGTGTGTTGAACAAAATCTCGCCACCACAAGACCTGATTGCATCACTCATCGCTGAAATAATCCCTGGCAATTTGTTCGTGCCGATATGTGGATGCGCATCAATAGCAATGTCTTTTGTGGCGCCGTATTGAATGAATATGTCAAGTATCCGTTGTATATCGCCACGTTTCCCTGAGCGTGTATAAAGCTTCCCATCGGAATAAGTACCGGCGCCGCCCTCGCCAAAGCAATAGTTGGAATCAGGATTTACCATCCGTTCGCGGTTGAGCAGCGCCAAATCCCTTCTGCGGTCGCGCACCGGCTTGCCACGTTCAATGATGATGGGTTTCAATCCACATTCAATCAGCTTCAAGGCGGCAAACATGCCCGCAGGGCCGCATCCTGCGATGATTACCGGTTCTTGGCTTGAAACATCTTGAAGCAGTAGCGGTTGATGGCTCGTAGTAACAGGTTCATCGTTTGTCATCACTTCCACCTGCATCCGGATCAATACCTTCCGGCCACGGGCATCAATGGATCTTTTTTTCAGTATGACAGCTCGAACCTCACTTGCGTGGATGCCGCTGGCGGCAATGGCCTTCTGTTTCCAAACCGCCTCGAGCGATGAATCCTCCGGTGTGATGGCCAGTTCAACGGATACCGACATGACTGGAGTTATTCGAAAGTGAAGGAAAGCATGAATGCGCGCGTCCGCAATGCATCCAGTGAGGATGAATATACAGCAGGGTCATCGACCAACAGGTTGCCTAAGCCATGGAACATTTTCAATTCGGTACCCAACTTGAACCGCTCCATGTAAAAGTCAATACCCACACCCACCTGGTAACCGTAATCGTTCCGCTTCAGCTTAACAAAGTCACGATCCTGGTTCTGCACCTTGGCCTGCGACACCATGTCGATGTTGAATTTAGCACCACCCAGTACATACATGCGGTAATTGTTCACACGCCTGGATTTTAATTTGAGGTCTAATGGGAACTCCAGAAAGGTGGATTCGATTTCCTTGGTCACCACCACCGGAGTTGATCCGTCATAAAAGGTGTAATCCAAGTTGCGCTGTGAGAACGCCAGGTCGGGAGCGAAACGGATACTGAAGTATTCGTTCAAACCCACATTGGCGATGATTCCGATGTTGAATCCGGATTGCTTGGCCGACTCGGCAGTGAATAAAGTGTCAATCGTGTTGAATCCGCCAACCCGTTTGATCTTGAAGTCCGTAACATTAATCCCTAACAGGAATCCGAAATGTATCCGTTGGCGGTCGTAGGATGGTAGGTTTTTCACCCGGTCGCGTTGGGCGGATGCATCCTGTACACCAAAAGACATGATCAATAGGAGCGAAGCGAAAATCGCCAGCGCAACATTGCGGAATATGTTTCGGTTGCCACTCATGATTTAATCCCGGTGTAAATGGTGGCGATGCCGAAGGTGAGCCGCTCCTCCGTGCAAACGGTGAATCCGGCCTTTTCAAAACGCTGTACGAATGCTTTTCCTTCAGGGAAATGCTTAACCGATTCGGGTAGGTAGCTGTAAGCGGACTTATCACCCGATATTACCCTTCCCAGAAATGGAAGCAGGTGATTGAAGTAAAAACCGTATAGCTGTTTGATGGGAAATCCATGAGGCTTCGAGAATTCCAAAACGATGGCCATGCCACCTGGTTTAAGTACACGGTGCATCTCCGACAAACCCTTATCGAGGTTCTCGAAATTCCGCACACCAAAGGCAACGGTTATGGCATCGAAAGAGGAGTCTGTAAATGGCAGGCTTTCCGAATCACCATATCGCAGCTCGACTTTGGAGTCTAACCCCTGTTTGGTTACTTTCTTCCTTCCGATTTCAAGCATCCCGTTCGAAATATCCACTCCGGTAACTTTGGTGCATCCCGCCCGGTGTGCGGTGATGGCGAAATCTCCGGTGCCAGTGGCGATATCAAGTAAGTGTTCGCACGGCCTTCCTTTCAGCTTGCCAATGGCTTTTTTGCGCCATCCGCGGTCGATGCCCATGGACAATGTATGATTCAGGAAGTCGTAGCGGTCTGAAATGTTATCGAACATCTCCGCCACCTCTTGCTTTTTGGTTTTGCCTGCTACTCCGTATGGTTTGACTTCTGACACTGGATGTTTATAACGTTCTGTTCAAGGTAATTGTTATCCCACCATGAAGTGGGCGTTCGGATATTTGTAATGCGATGATACAACCTTTTGGCTGAGTGCCAGTGCCAAGGTCAGCGTACCAACCCTTCCAACGAACATCGAAAGCATCAGGATGATTTTAGATGGGTCCGATAGTCCCGGTGTAATGCCGGTGGACAATCCTACAGTTGCAAAGGCGGAGGTGGCTTCAAATAGCAACTCGAGGAACTCAATCGTTGGATCGAAAAGGGTCATGCAAAAGGTGCACAGGAATACGAATGAGGCCGAGAAAATGAATATGGAAAAGGCCTTGTTGAGCAACTCCCAAGCGATGTTGTAACGGGCTAGCTCCAGGTTTCGCTTACCGCGGATGGTAGACCATGCGGAGAGCAATATGATGGTGAACGTGGATGTTTTGATACCACCTGCAGTGGATCCCGACGAACCTCCGATGAACATCAAAAACACCATCAGCAATAAGGTGGGTGTGGCCAGTTCGGCCATATTGATTGTGTTGAATCCCGCAGTACGGGGAGTCACGGATTGGAACAGCGAGGTGATGATTGTCCCGAAGGTGCTCATCCCCTCCATGGTGTTGTTTCGCTCGGTGAAATAGAAGACCACTGCACCGAATAGGATCAGGATGATGGAGCTGTTGAGGGCGACCATGGTGCTGATGCGAAGCTTTTTCCAAGGCAGACGTAAACGTTCCCGCATGTTGGCCACACCGAAAATGTCGATGATGGCACCGAAACCCAAACTGCCCAGGAAAATCAAACCCATGATGGGGATGTGCAAAAGGAAGTTGTTGCGCAACGCACCATCAAACAGGTTGTCGGTGAACAATGAGAATCCCGCATTGTTGAACGCGGAGATGGAGTGAAAGACAGAGTAAAACACTTTCTGCGACAATGATTCGAATTGGACCTCAGGGCTCCATAGCATGAAGATGCTGATGGCTCCCAGTGCTTCTATGAGCAAGGTGACCGTGATGATGTTACGGAGTAGCGAGTTGGCATCGAACAAGGAGCTGGAGCTGAAGAAGTCCTGCATCAACGACTGATGCTTGATGCCGATGCCCTTGGTGTACATGGAGGCGAAGAAGGTGGCGAACGTGATGATGTTCAATCCGCCCAGCTGAATCAGCACCATAATGACAAACTGCCCTTTGAAGGTGTAGTATTGGCTCACATCCACCACCGATAAGCCCGTCACGCAGGATGCGCTGGTGGAAGTGAAGAATGCAGACATCCAATCAGCTCCCTTATGGTCGGTGGTCATCTCCGGGAGCATGAGTATGACCGCACCCACCGTAATCAACACGATGAATGAAATGATGAACATGGTGCTCGCCTCGAGTTTAATGAGGTCAAACAGTGTGCTCACCTTTGCGATGTCGATCACAATGAAGAAAAGCAGTAACGCCTGCAGCGCCATGTGGTAGGCAAAGAGATGCTCACCCCAGCCGATCAGATTCAATATTCCCTTGATGAAAGTTGCACCAAACAAAGCGGTGGTGAGTATCTCCAGCAACAGCAATATCACCAAGGTCAACTCCAACCAAGTGGTGCGTATGAACTTTCTTGGCTCGAACGTATACAGCAATCGGACGAAATAATTGAGGATATAAAACCCGAACAGGAACTTCATGAAAAAGATTTCGATGGACCTTATCTCGTCATTCTGTGGGAAGCCCAGTACATAAATCAACAACCCCAATGCCATCGCAGCCACCAAGGCGCTTTGAATCCGGAACAGGAGCAGCACCGTTTCCTTGCTACTGAATAACCTGAGGTTGATTTTTTCGCGTATGGAATTGATCGACATGGTTGGGTTGTCGCTGGTGGTTATAGGTCTAATTTGGCTGCCTCGACCGCGAAGCGCATCTTGTTAACAGGTACCACGCCCAGCTCTTCGCATACCAATCCGCCGGCCAGGTTCGACAACGTAGCGATCTGCTTGGGCGACATGCCTGCAGCCAGACATAAGGATGCCACACTGATCACCGTATCGCCGGCACCTGATACGTCCGATATGTTCCGCACATGCGCCGGAATGATCATGCCTTCGGTACCGTCGGTGATGAACACCCCCGCATCCGACAAGGTAACCATCATCATGCGTATCGACCTTTCAATCATCAATGGATGAGAAGCTGCAATCAAGGATTCCAGGTTTCGTTGTTGACTGCGATTGCCAGTGCCCAATGCCCACTCGCCGAAGTTGGGCTTGAACAACGTAACATGTTCGTACGAGTTGAAATGTTTCACTTTTGGGTCCACCGTTACCGGGATGCCTTGTTGCATGGCGGCAGCGGTGACCGCTTTTATGAGTTTCGTGCTGATGACACCTTTGTCGTAATCTTCGAAGATGATCACATTCGGTTTTTCGTTCGCAATCGTTTCCAAGCAATGCACTATGAAGTATTGCTCGTCAACATCATTCAACGGCTCCACGCGCTCCTCATCTATGCGCAACAATTGATGCTTGTTGCCGATCACCCGTGTCTTGACCGTGGACTGTCGGTTCTTCGATTTGATCATGCCCGACGTACCGATTTCGAATTTTTCCAGCAAGGATAAGAATGTGCTGCCTGCTGCGTCATCTCCGGTAACGGAACAGAGCACAGCCTGAGCACCCAAGGCACGGATGTTGATGGCCACGTTGGCTGCTCCACCCGGACGTTGCTCCCTTCCGGTGATGTGTACCACAGGAACGGGTGCTTCGGGGGAGATCCGGTCCACCTTGCCAAACACGTACTCGTCGGTCATCACATCGCCGATGACCAGTGCTTTCATCTTACTGAAACTGGAGAGCAGCTGTTCGATTGTTGTTTGGTTGGACAATTGATTGAAAGTGTTGGTTATCTCAATTTGCCAAGACTCCTGGTGATACGGTCCATGGCTTTGGTCAGTAATTCGTCGGATGTGGCATAGGATATGCGAATGCAATGGTCGTCGCCGAATGCCTCTCCGGTTACCACCGCCACTTGCGCGTCACGAAGCAAGTACATGCTAAGGTCGTTCGGATTGTTTATGACCGTTGCACCGTCGGTTTTTCCGAAGAATCCAGAAACATCCGGAAACACATAGAAAGCACCCAACGGTACATTCACCTTCAGGCCTGGAATCTTACGCAGCGCATCCACCACCAGATCCCTGCGGCGGCGGTAAGTGTTACACATCTCGGCGAAAAAGGCACCACCTGATTTCAATGCCGCCAATGCTGCACGCTGTGATATGGAACTGGTTCCGGATGTGAATTGGCCTTGCATCTTGTCGCATGCCTTGGCAATCCAGGTAGGAGCGCCGATATATCCGATACGCCAACCTGTCATCGCATACCCTTTGGAAACCCCATTGATGATGATTACGCGGTCTCGAATGAAATCGAAAGACGCAATGCTTTCATGCTTACCTCCGAAGTTGATGTGTTCATATATTTCATCAGATACGATGTATAAGTCATCATATTTCTGAACCACCTTGGCAATTCCCTCTAACTCGCTTTTCGAATACACTGTGCCCGATGGATTGCAAGGAGAGGAGAAGATGAGCATCCTTGTTTTTGGGGTGATTGCGGCTTCGAGCTGTTCGGGGGATACTTTGTAATCCGATTCGACAGTGGTCGGAATGTATACCGGTATGCCGCCTGCAAGCTTGATGATCTGAGAGTAGCTGACCCAGAAAGGTGCCGGCACCACAACCTCGTCGCCGGGGTTGATTAAACACAGTACAACATTGGCGATGGATTGCTTGGCTCCGGTAGACACCACGATCTGGTCGGGAGTGTAGTCAAGGCCGTTTTCATTTTTGAATTTGTCGCATATGGCCTGCCTCAAATCCAAAAACCCGGCAATGGGTGAGTATTTGGTATACCCCTCATCAATTGCCTTTTTAGCCCCCTCACGAATCACCTCCGGGGTGATGAAGTCGGGCTCCCCCAAGCTCAAGCTGATGATATCCAACCCTTGGGCTTGCAATTCACGGCTCAGTTGAGCCATGGCAATGGTTTGTGATTCAGTTAATTGCTCTATTCTGTCGGCTAGTCTCGGCATGCGTTCTTCAGAAGTAAGGCACAAAACTAATGGAATATGAAATACGAGCCACTTTTATGATGATAAATATTTGATATTCAGCTTTTAGCCAATTGGCTGTCATTTCCGATATTTGCATCAAAGCCAAACGAAGTATGGATATTTCCAATGATGTAACGAACCTGTTGTTTGCAGTGGTGCCCGGTTTACTGGTTTTTTTCACTGCCTATTTCATGATCAAGCGTTTTCTAGACAACGAGCAGCGAATCAAGTTCGCAGAGATGCGGGCCGCCTTGAGGAAAGACGTGCTCCCATTAAGGTTCCAGGCCTATGAGCGAATCCTTCTCTTCCTGGAACGCATTTCTCCCAATAATATGTTGAGTAGGGTGTATGAAACGGGCATGACCGTTTCCGACCTGCATCGCGCGCTGCTGTTGACCATTCGCACCGAATACGAGCACAATGTCACCCAGCAGTTGTACATGACCAACTCCATATGGAACGAAGTGAAGTCGGGTCGTGATGAGTTGGTTAAAACCATTAATCTTGCCTACGGCGAATGCAATGCCGATGCTCCGGGAGTGGAATTGAGTAAAAAGATTTTCGAGGTGATGGTTCGTCAAAACGAATTTCCCATCCAAAAAGTAATTGATAAACTGAAAACCGAGGCGCATCAGCTTTTCTGAAACCACGCTACCGATGAGCCAAGAGCAGCATAACGACAACCGCCTGAAAACCGATTCAGGCATTGACATACATCGCATCTACCAAGGTGTCGATTCCGAATCAGATTCGGCAAAATTCCCATTCACGCGTGGTGTGCAGCACGACATGTACCGCTCCAAATTGTGGACCATGCGCCAATACGCGGGGTTCAGCACCGCCGAGGAATCCAACCGCCGCTACCGTTACCTCCTTTCACAAGGCACCACCGGACTGAGTGTTGCGTTTGATCTTCCTACGCAGATTGGCTACGATTCCGACCACGCACTGTCTGAGGGCGAAGTGGGCAAGGCCGGTGTTGCCATTGATTCACTGCGCGACATGGAAGTGCTCTTCGATGGCATCTCATTGGAGCAGATCACCACCTCCATGACGATCAATGCTACAGCTTCCACGCTGTTGTGCATGTACATTGCTCTTGCAAAAAAGCAAGGCGCATCCTTGGACAAGATCTCTGGTACCATTCAAAACGATATCCTCAAGGAATACGCCGCCCGGGGAACCTACATCTATCCGCCAGCACCCTCCATGCGGATCATCACCGACATTTTCGAATACTGCTCGAAGGAGGTGCCCAAGTGGAACACAATCTCCGTTTCCGGTTACCACATCCGTGAAGCAGGCGCCACTGCCGTGCAGGAACTGGCATTCACATTGGCAGACGGTAAGGCCTACTTGCAAGCGGCTATCGATAAAAAACTTGACATTAATGTTTTTGCCAAACGCATTTCATTTTTCTTCAATGCGCATAACAACCTTTTCGAGGAGGTGGCAAAATTCCGTGCCGCACGTCGTATGTGGGCGAAAATCACCAAGGATCTCGGTGCTACCGATCCGCGTGCGATGATGTTGCGATTCCATACCCAAACAGGTGGCAGCACCTTGACCGCCCAACAGCCCATGAACAACATCACGCGTGTGACCATACAGGCGTTGGCTGCCGTTATGGGTGGAACCCAATCATTGCATACCAACGGCTACGACGAGGCGCTGTCGCTTCCCACCGAAGAGGCGGCCACCATCGCCTTGCGCACACAGCAGATTGTTGCACACGAAAGCGGAGTGGCCATGACGGTGGATCCGCTGGGTGGATCTTATTTTGTTGAGTCTCTAACCGACGAAGTCGAGCGATTGGCTTGGGATTAC
>Ga0315906_10004005_pt1 | contig 19201 bp, 26 predicted proteins | sample LakEriMetagenome_4_FD_203526 | JGI IMG/M metagenome (GOLD analysis project Ga0315906, IMG submission 203526) | Freshwater fungal communities from buoy surface, Lake Erie, Ohio, United States - Buoy 2 MA122 | ecosystem: Environmental > Aquatic > Freshwater > Lake > Lake biofilm | place: USA... | reverse complement strand
TGGGGTCTGCCGTGGCGGTGCGGCCACCGTCCAGGCCCACCATGCTGAAGCGCAGCATGGGCGCGGCGCCTTCGTTGAGCATGATTTCCACGTTGCCCATGGCGCCCAGGGCCACGCGGCGCACGCCGTCGATGTGGTAGTAAATGGTGACGCTGCTGAAACTGGCCGAGACGGGCGTGTATTCCACGCGGGCGGGCGTGGCCAGGATCGCTTCAGCCATGCCGCAGGCGCGCAGCACGGGGCCCCAGGCGGGGGCGGTGCCGGCGGTGCCGCTGTTGGCCAGCTCGACCTCGAAGTTGATTTCGACGAAGCGCGTGCCGGCAAGCTGGCCGCTGCCGCCGAAGTACGGGCGGATGAAGTTGCGCTCGACGTTGTTGTAGGCCAGGTTGAAAGTGGCGTTGCTCACCAGCATGGCGTTGGCCGCGCCGGTGGGCACGCTGTCAACGCCGTAGGTGACCTCGGTTTTGACCAGGATGGCGGTTTTGCGAATCAGGCGGGGCATGGTGCTTATTCCTCAGCGGCGGGGTTGGGGGCGGCGGCGGGCGCGGGGGCGGCATCCACCTCGGGCAGGCGTTGCCATTGGCCATCGGCCCACGTCCAGCGGCCACCGCCGGGCGGGGTGCCCACCGGGGTGGTGGACGGCGCAGCGGCGGCGGCGGCGGTGTCAGGGGCGGCGGTCTTGGTCATGGGTTACGTCCAGGCGGCCAGCGTGGTGCTGGTGGTGCGGTGGTTGACGGTGAGGTTGATGACGGCGGCGACCACTGGCGTTTCGCCGTCATCGAGCTGCCAGTCGATGGCGGGCTGCATGCGCACGTCAATGGCGCCCAGGCCTGCCGGGCTGACGGTGGACAGGCGCTGCCACACGGCCTCCAGCAGGGCGTCCACAGCGGCCATGGGGTCAGCGGTGCCGCTGGCGGCGCGGGCCAGGCACTCCACCTGCACCTGCGTCATCCAGTCGTAAGGCCCGCCCAGGATCTGCGGCGTGTTGGCGCGAGACTGCACCAGGCGCACCACCACGGCCTCTGTGGTGGCCGCAGAGACGGGGCGCGTGGTGTTGACCTTGACGTTGCCGCTGGCCACCGCAGGCGCGGCCATGAGCGCGGCGACGATGGCGGACTGGATGGCGAGGTGGGCGCTCATGGCTATGCGCGCTCCAGCATCAAGGTGCTGACGCCGGTGCCGTCAGGCTGATGCACGGCCACCAGGTAGCTGGTGCCGCCCACCACCGCCGTCTGGCCCACAGGGTCAGCCGACAGGCCGGCCGTGGGCAGCGTGAGCATGGGCCTGGCAGACGACATGCCCACCAGGCCCACCTCGGCAGAGGCGAAGCCGTTGTCGAAGATCCCGCGCACGGCCGCGCCGTTCACGGTGGCGTCCACCGCGAAGTCGGCAAAGAAGGGCGCGAGGTCTTCGGTCATGGCTGGGCCTGGGCTGGGCTTGTCGTCTGGCCTTCAGGCTCAGACGGTCAGCGCGTCCACCATCGTGGCGAAGCTCACCACGTTGCGCAGTTGCACGTCCACGTCTTGCAGGGCCACCACGCGCACGGTGCCGGCGGTGCTGCCGGTGTACGGGTCCACCATCAGGTCCAGGCTGCCCCACATGCCGATGACCAGGTCAGCGAAGTTGCCGAACACGATGGCCGAGCAGGTGGAGCCCGAGCTGCCCTTGACCAGGTTGGACGGCACGGCGTTGGTGACGGCGGTGCGGTAGCCGTTCATCGGCGTGTCACCGTCATCCCACACGAAGCCGTTCTGGCCCGACACCTTGCTGGTGGTCTTGAGCTTGCCGCGCACGCGGGCGTTGGTCAGGTAGCCCAGCGTGCCCACATCGGCGTTGGCCACGGCCACGTCAGACTCCAGCTGCACCATGTTGGCCCAGGTGGGCGCTGCACCGTTGGTGCCGCCGATGACGGAGGCCGTCACGCGGGTGAGGATGCCGCTGGGCTGGTTGCTGGCGCCGCTGCCGTTGATGGCGGCTTGCTGAATGGCCAGGCCCAGGATGGTGGCCAGGTCGTTCTGCACCATGGCTTCCACGTCGATGCTTGACTGCAGCAGCAGGCGGCGGCTGATGTCGGTGAAGGCGCCCACCGTTTTCGGGCTCATGGTCACCTGGGCGATGGTCTGGTCGCTCTCGGCGGGGGCGGTGTTCTCAGCCACCCAGTAGGCGGTGCCGGTGCCGCTCAGGCGCGGGATGGCGATGTTGCCCACCAGGCCCGTCAGCATGCGCGTGCCCATCTTGTCGATGACCATGGCGTTGCGCAGGGCGTCAATGAAGCTGCCGCCCAGCAGCTCGGTGGCCACCAGGTTGCCGCCGGCCGTGGCCGTGGTGACGTTCAGGTCACGGCGCTGGACTTCGGTGGGCACCATGAAGCCGCGGGCCTGCTTGCCCAGCTTGGCGGAGGTCGCTTCGGAGCACTCACGCTCGAAGGCGGCAGCGCGCTGCGCGGCGGCGTCGCCCGGGTTGGCCAGGGCGTTGATGGCGCGCATCATCGAGTAGCGCTTGGTTTCGCGCTTGTCCAGGCCGATGTCGGCCGTGGGCATGGGCTTGCTGGAGAGCTTGGCGATGGCCTCAGCCTGGAACTGCTCGGTGGTCAGGCCGCGCTGAATGGCGTCCAGCGCCATGTCGGCGCCGCCGGGCAGGCCCTTGGCGATCTTGGAGATTTCGGCGGCGTGGTTGCGCTCGGCCACGGGGGTGGTGACATCAGACATGCTGTGGTCCTTCGAGGGTTGGGGTTCGGGTTCAGTCGCTGCCGCTCTGGCTGCGGGGCCTGCGGCGGCCGGGGGGTCTTGTGCATCGGTGCCTGCATCCAGGCTGCGGCCGATGCCGACCGTGGGGTCTGCTGGCACGGACACCAGCGACACCTCGAAGGGCTCCCAGTCGGTGACGCGGTAGGTTTCCACACCTTCCTTTGTCTCGACCAGTTGCGCCTTGTGGATCATGTAGCCCACGCTCACGTTGCGGCGGATGCCGTCACGAACGTCTGACCACACTTCCTCTGCGCGTGCGCTTTTTCCGAAGCGCACGGTGGCACGGGCTACACGGTCCGCACCCACCTCGACAGATTCAATGACGCCAACCACATCACGGGTGTCGTGATCGACGAGAAGATTGGCCCCGCTGCGCAGGCGCCCCTGGCGCATGGCGGTGGGGTTGATGTCCAGGATCTCGATGCCCCAGTAGCGCTCATAAGGCGTCTCGCTGGCGAAGGCCAGCGTGGCGGTGCGCGCTTCCTCGTTGATGGCGGCACGCTCCACCTGCAGGGCGCGCTCGGTGCGGCCCTTGGGCAGGGCGCGCTGGAGATTGGCTGGCAACTTGCTCATGCGCTGCATGGTGCGGCGCCTGGTGTCAAGTGCGTAAGGCAAGCGGCTTGACACCGCGCAACTTCAGCGCCCCAGGAAGATCAGGTCTTCTTGCCGCTTGCGGCGCGGCCGGCGCGGGGTGATGGGGATGAAGGGGACATCACGCCAGGGGCGGTCGCTCCAGTAGCTGGGCTGGTCAGGCGCGGGCGCTTCCAGCGGCAGCAGGCCCATGATGGCCACGGCCTGGGGCGTGTAGCCAATGCCCTGCAGGGCAATGGCAATGGGGTTCAGCGTGGCCATGGCGCCTGGTGGTGCGTCAGTTGCGGGTGACGGTGGTGGTGCCGCCCGCGGTGGCCAGGGTCTGCGTGATGCTGCCGGCGCTGCGGCTGGCGGCGGTGACTTGCAGCGTGCCGGTCAGGCCGTGCAGCGCAGCCAGCTCGTCGATGAGGGCGCCGGGGTCAGCCGGCGTGGTGGTGGGCGCGGCGGTGGTGGCCACGGTGACGGTGCCGCCTGACTCGCTCACCGTCTGAGCCAGGGCTCCGGCCGTGCGGGCGGTGGCGCTGACCTCCAGCGGCGTGCCGATGCCCAGGCCGTGCAGCAGGTGGATCTGCAGCAGGCGGCGGGCCTGGATGCCGGTGATCTGGAAGACGATGTCGCTGCCTTCGGCCGCGAAGGTGTCCGCCCCGCTTTCAGTGGCGGCCAGGGTGCCAGCCACGCGCACCCGACCGGCTGCGGCCAGAGTGTCAGAACCGGTTTCGGTGGCGGCCAGGGCGCCAGCCACGCGCACCCGACCGGCTGCGGCCAGAGTGTCAGAACCGGTTTCGGTGGCGGCCAGGCTGCCGCGCACGCGCACCACGCCTTCGGCGCTGAGCGTGTCCGCACCGCTTTCGGTGGCGGCCAGGGTGCCAGTGATGGTGCCGAGCGAGCCACCAGTTGCGGCAAAGGTGTCAGAGCCGGTTTCGGTGGCGGCCAGGGTGCCGGTGATGGTGCCGAGCGAGCCACCAGTTGCGGCAAAGGTGTCTGCACCAGACTCGGCTGCAGCAAGGGCGCCCTGAACGATGACCTTGCCAGAGATGGCAGCGGTGTCTGCACCGACCTCCAAGGCCGCCAGGGCGCCCTTGACGATGACCCTGCCGGCTGACGCAAAGGTGTCCGCACCGGCCTCGAAAGCGGCCAGCGTGCCTTTGACGATGACTTTCCCGGCCGCAGAAAGCGTGTCGCTGCCGGTTTCCGTGGCCGCCAGCGTGCCCGTAACGACGGAGCCGACCGTGCCCGCCGCGGCGAAGGTGTCGGAACCAGACTCCGTGGCGGCCAGGGCGCCCTGGACGACCACCCGCCCGACTGCGGCAAGGGTGTCGCTGCCCGTTTCCGCAGCCGACAGCGCACCGCTGACGCGGACGCGGCCTTCAGCGGCCAGCGTGTCGGCGCCGGACTCGACGGCCGACAGGTTGCCGGTGATAACCCCCGGCCCTGCCCCGCCGGCGATGCGCGGCACTCTTACGCGCAAGGGCATAGGTTAATCTCCGATCAGCGGCGGGCGGTTTTTGAACGGATGCGCGGCGGGGAGGTTGTTCAGCGCAGTGATGTCACCAAATGAAGCTGCTCGCCATGCCATGTAGCCTTCCATGCGCTGGCGAAGCGCATTCGTTAGTGCAACACCTGTGAAGATAATCGCCTCGCGGATACGCCAGTTTGTCCATCGGCTAAACTTCACGCCGGAACCTACATCAACTGCCAAAGTCCCAACGTTAGTGCGTTGGGTCCAAGCGCCAGAAACCGTGCCGTCTACCGCGCCATTCCCCCAACTGTTGATGAAGCCGTTGCCGATGGTGCCACACATAATGTTTGTAGTACCTGTAGAGAAAGTCAGTGCGCCTGTGCCATCGTAATTTCGCTGGGTGCCCGCAGTGTCATTTGTGTAAAGTGCGCTCTTTCCATTCGACTTAATCAGATACGCCCATCCCGCCGTGGTCGGACCGGCAGCATTGTAGAATTCAAACGGCGAGTTGTACGCATTGGTCCAAGACACTGCGCGCAACGACACGAAAAAAGACACAGGATAAACAAACGCCCAGCCTTCGGGGCTGCGTTGAAGCGCGTCGTTTGAGCCGTCCCACAGAACCGATTGCGGTTGCAGAACGGCATCCAATGTCGGCCTATTTGCAGCAACGCCCTGCGTGAAATGCCTGCCGTTCCCGCTCTTGTCCGTCAGTTGGGAAACCGCGCCGCTCTGACCAACAATCGCAGCAAGATCGAACGTATCCAGCCATAGCGCCGGTCTTTCAAGCGCAGGCGTCCAAAGCCGCCCTTGCAGCCGCGCCTCATCGACGAGAGAGACACCACGCGGCATTTACGTCACGTCCTCGTTGAAATCTGTCACATAGATTTCGTTGCCCGACGCGGCAAACGCGACACCCGCGTTGTTGATGACGCTGAATCGCAGCGAAAACGGATACAGCCGCACGAGCGGAACGTTGACTATCTTTGCCGACGCGCCAGTGGTCAGCGGCATCGTGTAAAGATCGCCGCCGACAGCATCGCCTAAATCCGTGCCATCGCTCGCCGTGACGCGCAGCGTGATGCTGCCGCCCGTCGAAGGCGTGATACTGCCGAGCTTGATCGTCACGAACCCGTACAAGTCACGGTTCGTGCTGTTGTCCCAGGTGACGCGGGTCGATTCGGAGCCGTTTGCCAGCGAGTTGAGCGTTGTTCCCGCGAGGTTGCTGCTACGAGTGGAAACAGTTGACCATTTTGCGACTGCCATGAATTACTCCTTCGCACCACGAGCGATACCGACTGCACGGGCATCGACCTTGACGCCGTGATACTCTGACCACGATGGATGCCGCGAGCGGCGCGAAAGCGCAAACAGCGCATCGCGCTGCGCCTCCGTCATCACATCACCGAGAACCAGCGCATCAATCGCGGAGCGCGTACTCGTCAGTGAAAAGTCCAAACCGTTTTGCTCTAACGCCCGGAGTCCCCAGCGCAGCGTCGGGTTGTCCGTTGCCATCGAGGCCAGCGCATCAAGCAAAGCAGCACCTTCTTGCGGCCCGAGCGCGTCCATCACGCCGCCGATGCCAGTGCTGGTCGGCTCCCATGTCACGACGATGGGCAGCGTTGGGTCTGGCGCATTTAGCGCCGCCGCTGCGGCCCAGTCTGGCAAGTCAGCGACATCGGGATTAGCGAGTCTCGTAGAAAGTGCGCCCATGCCTCAGTACCTCAAGCGTGCGTGATCGCCGCGCTGTTGATGGTCACCGTCTGGCCGGCGGTGATGCTCAGGCTGTCCAGGATGATGTCGGCCGCCGACAGCCCAACGGTCAGGCCGGTGATGATGTCGGTGCCGCCGCTGGCCGTGCGAATGCGAGCCGCTGCGGCCGTGCCGGTGTTGTCGGCGCTGGAGTCGCTGCGGGGAAAGCCTGCAAGCGTCAGCACGGCGCCCGATGCCGCCGCTGCGGCCGGGTTGCCCAGCGCGATGGTGGCCAGGACAGTGCTCATGCCCGTGGTGCCGATCTCCAGCACGCCGGTCGTGCCGATGGCCGTGGTGACCGCATCGAGGCGGGCGTTCTTGACTGCGGTGGTGTAGGTGACTGCCATGGTGGTGGTCCTTCAGGTGATGAGTGGGGTTTAGGCGCCAGGCTGCTGGCCGCGCAGGGCGTGCATGCGGGCTTGGTGTTCGCGCTCTTCGCGGGCGTCGGCGCGGGAGCGGAAATACAGGTTGACCACGAAGCCGGCCAGGCCGAGCACGATGCCGGCCAGCACCGCGGCTTCGCTGCTGACCAGCCAGCCGCCGAGGGTGACGCTGGCGCCGGTGTAGGTGGTTTTGCTGGCCGCGCTGGCGATGGTGGCGTCCACCGTTTGCTGGGCGACGTGGTGTTTCATCATGTCCATGGGCGGCCTCAGCGCTCGTAGGTGGTGACGGTGCGGGTGATTTCGTCGTTGGCGTCACGCTCGACGGTTTGCACGCTGCGGGTGGGGTGGCTGTCCACCACGGTGACGGCGGCGGGCTGCACCTGGTTGACCACGTTGACGGCCGGCACTTCGGCGCGCACCTCGGGCATGATGGCCTCGACGGTGACGTTGGGCGCGGGGATGACGATGGGCATGTTCTGCACGTCCTCTCGGATCTGGCTGAGCATGGCGCGGTGCAGCTCTTGGATGTTGTGCGCCATCTGCTCGGCCTGGGCGGTGTCAATGCCCACGTGCACGCTGACCGGGGCCGGCGCGGGTGCGGGGCGCTCCAGCGCACGGGCCAGCACTTCCACCATGGCAGCCTCCGGCGCGGCGCGGCCGGCGGTGGGTTCCGCAGCCGGGGCCGGGGCGCCTGGTGCGCCTGCAGCGTTGGCGCCAGGCGTGGCGTCATAGGCCGTCAGGCGCACGCCGTATTCGGCGGCCAGGTCTTGCGCGGCCTTGATGGCGGCCAGGGTGTCGTCGAAGTCGTACCCCATGGCGGCGCTCAGGTCTTGCGGGCTCATCAGGCCGGCTTTGACCTTGAGGATGTTGGCCTCGGTGTCGGCCTTGGGGTCTACCCAGTCCCACCGACGGGGCTGCCACTGGTGGGCGCGGAACTTGTCGAGCTTGGCGGCGGGCAAGGCGCTGCCGTTGGGCATGAGGATCAGGCCCTTGAGCAGGCACCACTGCAGCCAGGCCTGGTAGACGGGCTCCAGGAAGGCGGCGATGAACCATTCCTGGTCAGCGGCCCAGCGGTCACGCTCTTCCAGCGTGCCGCTGCGGATGCTGCTGAAGTTCACGCCTTCCAGGTCATTGGCCAGGCTGTGGTACGCGATGCCCCAGCCCGAGGCGATGCGCTGCAGGTGGTGTTTGACGAAGGGGCCAACCACCTGGTCTGGATAGCGGCTTTCGTGCGCCTGGAAGGTGACGCCGGGGGGCAGCACGTCATAGGTGCCGGGCTGGCTGACGGTGATGGATTCGCCCTCACCTTCCACGGCGCCGATGGGGCTTTGGCCGTCAGGCGTCTGGAAGAAGCCGAAGTGGTTGGCGCCGTTTTCGGCGGCCAGCAGCGTGGCCAGGCTGAACTTGCCCAGGTGGTGCAGGCTGACGACGCCAGGCGCCATCCAGGGCACGCCGCGGGCTTGCTCGGGGCGCTCTACGCGCAGCACGTGCAGCACTTCACCGATGGGCATGCGCAGGCGCTGGCGGTTGCTGCCGTGGCCGTCATTCGGGTGGCCGGCGAAGACGTAGACGGCCACGGGGCGGCGGTAGCTGTCCACCTCCACGCCCATGATGATGGCGTTGCGGCCGGGCGTGGCGGCGATGTTGTAGAGGGTGTCAATGCGATCGACATCGATGGCCTGCAGGGCGAAGCCGAAGCGGTTTCCAGCCTCGGGGCCACGCACCAGGCGCACGAGGAATTCGCCATCGGTGGGGAGCTGGCCCACCAGGGTTTCGCACAGATCCCGCAGGCTTTGCCGGCCGGTGACATCGCACTGCGCGCCCCACTCGGCCCAGGCGGATTCGATGGCCTGGTTGGCCAGGCGGTCGGGCCGGTTGGGGCCGTCTTGCACGCGGGCCTGCAGGCGGATGCCGCCCGGGCCCACGATGTTGGCCTGCACCATCAGGCGGAACTTGCGGGCGTAGTCGTTGTTGTTGATGAGCTGGCGGCAGCGGGCGCGCAGGCGGTCCAGGTCTGTGCGCAGCTCTTCGTTGATGCTGTTGGTGGTGCTGATCCAGTCAGCGGTGAGGCGGTCAATCCGCGCGCCCTCGAAGCGGCGTTTCTGCACGCGGGCGGCCGGGGCGATGCGCTGGGCCAGCCACTGGCGGGTGCTGCTGAGGAAGTTGCTCATCCGAACCTCACGAAGACGCGGCGGCTGTCAGGCAGGCCAGCGGCCACGGCGGCGGCGGCGTCTTCGCGCTTGACCTCGGCGCGGTATTTGTCGCGCAGGCTGAGCAGATCGGCCACGGGGATGTTCTTGAGCTGGCGGCCGGCGATCTGGTATTCGGCCACGGCGCTGGAGGCGCGGTTTTCGATGACGGCTTCGATGGCGTCGAGCGTCTTGCGGGCGTGGCTGCGGGCGTCAAACGTGGCGGCGCTGTAGGCGTTGCGCACCGTGAGGCGGCCTTCGCCCACGGTGTAGACCTCACCCGAGCGGGTGACGCGGGCGCGCCAGTCATAGGTGCCCGCGGCATAGCCCCCGGTGGTGGTGGCGGCCACGGTGACGGCGTGGTCATCACCGGAGGCCGTGGCGTTGATGGTGATCTTGGCCGCGGCGTTGATGAGCGTGTAGCTCAGCGCCCAGCCCGCGCTGGCGGGGTAGTCGGCCAGGGTGCGCGTCCAGCGCCAGGTGTCGCCGGCGTTCGCGCTGCTGGGTTCGATGTTGGGAATGTCTGCTGCCATGCGGTGGGGCGCCGGGGCATGGCGCGCTTTCGCATGAAGATAGGCGCTGGGGTGTCAAGCGGGTAAGGCAAGGGGCTTGACGTTTTGGGGGGCGGCGTCGGGGTCAGCCTCGGTGACGATCTGGTGGATGCGCTGGCGGCTGAGCCGGTATTTGCGGCTGAGCGCGCCGATGTGGGTGCCGGCGCGGTGTTCGCGGCGGATGGCGGCGTTGCGCTGGCTGGTGCCCTCGCCCGCGCGGCGGGCGATGTAGGGCCGGTCACCGCCCCAGTGTTCGCGCACCTGGCGGTCGATCTGCACGGCCAGGGCGGCGCTGAAGCCGGGGGTGAGCGCGACCACGCGCTGCAGGATGTCGGCCACGATGTCGTCACCGGCGCCGGATTCGTCCCAGGGCATGCGGGGCGGCGGGGCGGCGGGTGCGGGGGCGGCAGCTTTGGGCATGGCGGCTGGGCTCAACGGCGGTAGTTGATGCGGAAGCGGGGGGCGGGCGGGGCGGGCACGCGGGGGACGTTTTCCGGTGCGGGGCGATTGACCTGCACCTTTTCTGCCATGGATGGCGGTGGGTTGTCCGCTAAGGCTGAAACGGTGGCGGCGGCAAACAAGTCGAGCGTGCGCGGCTGGACAGCGTCCTCCAGCTGCTTCCACTCTTTGTCCGTGCGCACATGCAGGTTGAGCATGTGTGTGCAGAAGATGGCGTAGACGCTGCAGTCCCAGGCCTCATTGCGGCGGCGCTTCGGGTTGACCCACTTGTAGTCAATGCCTCGGGCGGTGCGCACGGGCACTCGGGCCTCGACGGTCATCTGCTCGTAGAACTGATCTGGCAGATCCTTGCTGAAGTGGACATAGCCAGGGCCGGGCCGGGTGACCTGCAAGCGACCATAGAGCAGATCTTTGGCCGTGTCGGTGCCAACAAACCACAGCTTGACACCGCGCTTGAGGATCTGGCCTCGCCAGTTGACGTCCTGCACTGATGCGCGGCTCTTGACCATTTTGCTGGGCTGGTGATCGCCCTTGACGGCATAGACGCGGCGCCGCTCTCGTTGCCGACAGAAGTTGTACGCCTGGTGTGTGAAGTGGCCCCCGGTGTCCACAGCCGCCGCATCGATTCCGAGCTGCTGGCCCCCCGCGTGAGGGAATTTGGCCAGCAGGTATTCGTCGAGCTTGGCCCACTCGCGCTCATCAGCGGGGTTGGCCGGAAGGATGGCGTAATCCACCACCCACATCTCTTCGCCACGGCCAATGGCCCACACAACGGCCTCGAAACGGTCGTCCTGTACGTCCACCCCACACACCAGAACCAAGCCACCCATGGGCACGGTGCGCAGTGAGTAGGCCTCCGCGCGCCGGGCTAGCTGGTGCTGGTCAGCCTTCTCGAAGACTTCTTCCCACACCTCACCCAGCGTCTCGTTGACGAACGTGATGAGCGATCCGCTCTCCCCCTCTTCTGCCTTCTTCTTGGCCTCCAGAAACTCTCGAACGATGTCTGCCCACTCGCGCTGTGGGCTGTAAGCGGCCCAAATGACAAAGGCGACGTGTCGCGGGCTGTGAATAGGCTGGTCAGCGCCGTCGCGCCAGATGCCGTCTTGCCCATAGCGGTACGCAGCGCAGTCGCTTATCCAGACGCCACGACCGTACAGGCGCAGGTACTCGGCTTGGCTTAGCTCACCCCGGCAGTGCGGGCACAGGTGGCGAACCGGGCCTGTGTCGCCGCCCATGCCGCCGCCCTTGAAGCCATGCGCCACGCCCTTGCCGCCCCATATGAGCGGGTGCTCGACGCCGCAGTGTGGGCACATGATCTGATAGCGCATCACGGCTTCGGCGTTCTGCTCTCGCGTCTCGACGTGATCCAGCCCCTTGATGCCCGGGGTGCTGCCCACGATGAGCTTCGGGAATGGTGCGCCCTCCAGGCGGCCACGGGCACCCTCGACTGGGTTGGTGCGCTTTTCGACCACAAGGTCAAAGGCGCTGGCCTCGTCCAAGATAGCCACTGCCACCGTGATGCGACGGTAGGCCCGCGCCGCCTTGCCGCCCAGCGTGTGCATCACCGAACCCATGAACTGCTTGAGCTTGAGGGTGTCTTCCTTGCTGTTCAGCTTGAACGGCTGCACGGCCTTCACGTCGCGCAGCATGGGGTCAATCTCAGACTTCACAAAGCTGTCGCGGTCGTCGTCCGTGGGCTGCCAGATGGCCTGCTTGCGCCGGCGGTGCGCGATGTTGTAGGCGGCGAAGGCAACCAGCGTCTTGGTATAGCCCACGCGCTTGCTCTTGCGGACGTTCACCTCCTCGATGTCGTCGTTGCTGAAAGCGTCCATCCATCCCTTCTGGAACGGGTAGGCCTGCCATTGACCCTGCGTATGGCTGGATTCGGCCGACAGACGAAAGTGCTCTCCGGCCCATCGGCTCAGCGGCATAGGCTCAACGGCGCGCAGCGGTTCCAAGCCCGCGGTGATCGCGTTCAGAACCGCGTGAAGCGTCTCAGTCGGTGCTCGGCTCATCGAACAGAAGCTCCGGGTCGTCCTCGTCTTCGGTCAATGACTTCGCCACCAGCTGGGCGGTGGAGTTCACCCATTCGTTTCGCGCGCTGGCGATCACGGCGCTGATCTCATCGCGCTGGGGCTCGGTCAACTCAGGGCACGATTTGCGCAGCACGCCAGGCAGGTGCTCGAAGCGTTCGGCCACCGCTTGGCTGGCCAAGGCCAGCACCTCAGCCAGCAGGGCAACTGAGGCGTACTCGCCACGCAGCGCGGCATTCTTGATTTCCAGCCCGAGTCGCTGTTCGCGAGCCAACGCAGCGCGCTCTTGCACCAGGTCCAACCCCCCCGACTCGCTGGCGCGGCCCGCCGCTATCTCGCGCAAGCGGTGGCAGTAGTCGAGAAGCATTTGGCCCAGCGGGCCGGTGGGGATGCCAGCCTGGCTGATCGCCTGCTGGGAGACTCCCACCATGTTTGCCAACTGTTGCTGCGTACCGGTAGCCTGCAGGTCGATCACTAAACAACCCCCGTAGAAAGGCCATGCAACAGTCTGAAAGGGCGGTCCGAATTACCCGCGCTGGCAGGTGCCAGGGAGGACCCGAACCGGGGGGGTGGGCGGTGGCTGGTCATGCGCCTGACCTGGCCGACAGGCGCGCCAGGCTTTCGTTCACGGCCCGCTGCACTTCGCCCGGCAGCGTCTGGTCGGCCAGGCGCTTGGCCAACGAGTCGAAGTCGAAGCGGCGGCGGTAGGTGGCTCCGCGCACGAAGATGAAGACGGGCGTGATGTTGCGGCCGTTGAACTCCCGCCGGTAGATGCCAGGCTGCTGCTTGCCATTGCCGGGTGGGATGACGAAGAAGCGGCCACCGGCCTTGCGCTGCGCAGTGATCTGCTTGCGGGCGTCGAAGCTCATGTTGCGCGTGGTGCCCGACAGAAGCTGGATGCGAAGCTGTGCCAGCACCTGCACCACCTGGCTGCGCGCCACGTTCCCGTAGGCGTCGACCCTGGCGCCCTGCCCTGGCACCACCAGCCAGCCGTCAGGCAGCGCCCCCTGGGCGCGCAGGGCTTCTTCCAGCCGCTTCACGCGCCGCGTGCCGCCGTCGATGTTGGGCTGCAGGTAATTGCCGGCTGGCGTCTCACCCGGGCCCAGGTCACGGAAGCCGATGCGGGCGCCGCGCTCATCGGTCACGCTCACCACGTTGAAGCCCACGGCTGCAGCCAAGTTGTTGGCCGATGCACCCACGTAGCGCAACTGGCGCATGGTGTAGGGCGTGGGCCGATCCAGCACGCGGGGCAGCTCGGCCTGGATGCCTGCGCGCACCTTCACTGCGGTGCGCGTCAGGGCCGTGGCCACGGCCGCTTTGAAGCGGCGGTCTGAGAACTGCGCCACTTGGGCCCGCACCTGGGCGATGTTGGATTCGAGGGTGATCCTCATTGCTTTGCTCCCTTGGTCCACCCCAGCGTGCCGTCTGCCAGCACCTGGGCCACCGCACCGCTGCGGCTCTTGCCGAATTGCTTGAGAGTGCCGTCAGCACCCATCTCTGCGGCGTAGAAGCCGCCTGCTGCGCTCTTGCCCTGCAGCACGATCCGGTCTGCCGCTTCCTTGCCGAAGTCCTGCCGCAGCCAGTCCACCAGGGCTGCGGTGTGGGGCATGGTGTCCCTGAGTGACTTCCCCTTGGCATGCCCTGCAGCATCAGCCTTGGCCTCATGGCCGTCCAACCGTCCAACCTCGTCCAACCCCTTTTCTCGTGTGCGCGCCGGTGTGTGCGCGGGCGGGCGGCCGTGCGCGCCTGCGCCCACACACGCGCCTGCACGTGAGGGAGGTTGGACGAGGTTGGACGAAGGCGCTTTCCCCTCGGAAAACCATCCGTCCAACCTCTGCGGAAGGTTGGACGGAGGTTGGACGGAGGTTGGACGGATGTCAGAACTCATCGAGCGTTTCCTCGGCCGGACCACCGGCCTGCGGCTCGCTGGCGGGACCACCCACCAGACCGTTCTCATCCTTCGCGCTTGGCTTCGCCTTCGGCCTGATGTAGCGCCACAGCCTGGCGCCCGTGGCGTCACGCTGCTTCAGCCAGCCCAGCTTGTGCATGGCAATGCCCACGCGCGTGCTCATCTGCCGGGCGCCGTCAATACGGTCGATCGGCACGCCCAGGCAGTAGGTCAGGATCTCCTGCGTGGTGAAGGAGTCCATGTCGGCCACCTCGTCCACGCGCTCGCTGTTGAACTTCGCGCGGGAATCGATCCAGCTTGCAATGCGCTCGTACCAGGGGTCGCCGATCTCGCGCCGTTCCTGCTCGGGCACAAGGTACTTTTCTTCCTCGTCCCGCGTGGGCCAGCAGCGGCGCTTTTCAGCGTCGTCACTGGCCAGGCGGGCGATGGCCTCGGCAAACATCTGGTCGCGGTCTTCGGCCAGCTTGCCCAGCTTGATTTCGCCATCACAGGCCACAGGCCACAGGCGCCGGGCGCCCGTGCTGTCCTTGCTGTATTCGTCCTGGTTGGTGGTGCCGGCGAAGCAGCAGCTGCGCGAGCGGTCGGTAGGACGGCGGGCGAAGGGCTCGCGCACCCGGTCAATGCGGCTGGTGAGGTACTGCTTCACGGCCGTGATTTCGGCGCGGCTGAAGCTGTCCAGCTCGGCAATCTCGTACAGCCACTTCCCGGCCAGGTTGAGCAAGGCGTCCTTGTCACCGATGCGGATGGGCGTATCGGCAAACCACTCATCACGACCGACCAGCGTGCGCAGGCTGGTGGACTTCTGCTTGCCTTGCTTGCCCTCCAGCACGATCATGTAGTCGGCCTGGCAGCCGGGCTCACGGATGCGGCGCACCAGGTTCATCACGAACCACGGCCCCACCATGCGGGTGTAGGTGGTTTCGTTCGCGCCCAGGCACTCGCTCAGCCAGAAGGGCAGGCGCTCGATGCCATCCCACGCGGGCAGGCTGTCCAGGTACTCACGCACCGGGTGGAACTTGTTGTCGCTGGCGGCCATGGCCACGCCTGCCACCAAGGTGGCCTCAGCGCGCACCCGCAGGCGCAACTGCGTGGCCAGCCAGTAGCCCAGGCTGTAGTCGTCGTCCGTGCTCCACTCCCCGGCATCTGAGCCCCAGGGCGTGGTGCGCAGCTTCAGCACCCGGTGGGCGAACTCATCGAAGCCCACCAGGCCGGCCAGCTCGGGGTGGTGCTTCAGCACCAGAAACACGTTCTCCCGGCAATCGGCCACCCCGCCCTCGGTGTTGCGCAACAGCAGGGCATCCAGCGCGGGCGGCAGGTTGTTGCGCGGCTTGCGCTTTCCACCCGGCGCGGAGCCAGTGGAAGGGGTAGACGTGGTCTCGTCGGCTTGGCCAGCTTCGTCGGGCTCGGGGGCGTCGTCCTGCAGATCGGGCGCGTCCATCGGGCCTGTGGGCGGCGGGGCTGGCGCGCGCGCTGCGGGCGCTGAAGGCTTGGGCTGGCGCGGTGGGCGCCATCCGGCGTCCATGGCCAGCTTGAACACGGTGGCCTGGGTCACGCCTGTGCCGCGAAAGCTCTGCCACTTGCGGGCCAGGTACTCACTGCCGGGATACTTGGCACCGCGGCTGCTCCAGTAGTCCCACACGCGCAGGCCACCATCGCCCAGCGCGGCCTTGATGGCCATGCCGATCTGCACCCAATCGTCATGGGGCATGTCAGGGTGCAGGCTCAGCAGGGCGGATTCCAGGCGCAGGGCCAGGTCTTGCGGGCCGGCCTGCGATGCCATGGGCCTGGGCGCTGCCGTGTGCGCTGCGCGCTCAGGCTTCACCAGCTTGCGCAGGGCCTCCAGCACCTCATCGGCAATGGGCTGCACATCGTCAGGCGTGTCGGGCCAGCGCTTGCCGGTGCAGGTGAAGAACTGCCGGCCGCAGAAGACCTCCACGCCGATGCCGTTGTCCTTGAAGGTCTGCGTCTGCCCGGCCACGATGATGTGCACACCGCGCCCGCTGGGGCTGATTTCGGTGTAGCTCGCGCAGTCGCGGATGATCTGCAGGCAGCGCTCAGACACTTCGCCCGTCTCGGGGTCGATGGCCTTGTCGATGTCGATGCCAATCAGCCCGTCGCCGGGCAGGAAGGCGAAGCCCATGCCGTCATACCGGCCCCGGGCCACCAGGGCGAAGGCGGTGTCGAAGTCCACCAGGTGCTGGCGGTCCAGCTCGTGGCCCTGGTCCACCTGGGGCTGCTCAGGGGTGGGCTTGCCGTCCTTCGGCTTGCCGTAGGGCCAGCCCCGCAGCCTGCCGTTCGCGTAGTAGGGCACCTTGCGCGGCTTCTTGTCGCCCTGAAAGGAGACGAAGCGCCACACCAGCCACTGGCTCAGGGCGCGCATCTGCGCGGGCATGTTCTCCAGCATGTGGTCCACGTCCTGCGCGTTCACGCCGCCCCCACCCTCGTGAGCAATCTGCTTGCCGTGCGCTCACGCATATCGAACCCGTCGATGGTGGCCCCGATGCGCAGCACGCGGTTGTCCTGGTCCACGTAGCCGAAGCCCAGCAGGCAATCCGGCCGGTCAGCCGTGGGCGGCTCGATGCGCAGCAGCTTGCACACGCGGCCCATGCGGGTGAGGTAGAGGTAGCCGATGCGCGCCTCGAACTGCAGCACCTGGCGCCCGGTGGGCCCGGCGCGGCCGGCGGCGGCCTGGGTGAACACTCGTTGGCCTGCCATCAGTTCGGTCCTTGCGTTTGCTCAGCATCGGCCCGGCCACGGCCTGCACCATGGCGGGCATGGTTGGTGACGAAGCTCAGGGAAGAAAAAACGCGCCGCCGGCTGGCCGCCTGGTGGGCCGCAGGAGGAACGGCCGGGCGTGCACAACAGCCAGCAGCCGGCATCGCGGCCGGCCAGCTTGGCGCAAAGGGGCGGGGGCTCACGTGATAGGGCGGGCGCCCTGCCTGATGTACGCTGGCGGCTCTGACCCCAGCCAACGCCAACAGGAGGGCGCCCATGACACTGAATCTGGACTCACACGCCATCGAACTTACCTGCCCGAGTTGCCGCGGCAAGATCACGCACACGCTGGGGCAGTTGAAGCACAAGACGAGCCTCCGCTGTCCCCTGTGTCACCGGGACATCGCGCTGGACCAGGGAGATTTCCGCCGAGAAATCACCAAGGTCGAGCAGAGCCTGGCGCAGCTTGGGAAGACGGCAAGCCGCCTCAGAAAGTAGATGCAGGTCATCCAGGGCAACGGCCGAGTCCAGGGCCAGTCGCAGGGAGTAGTGCATGGTGGCGGTCATCAAGCCTCCTTCGCAGGCTGAGTTCCGCCCGCGCATCCGAAAAGGGCGCCCGCCCTGCCCTGGTCTACGATGCAAGTCCCTACAACCGCATCGAGCCCAAGGAGGGCAAGCATGGAAAAGATCAGCGCACAGGCCGCGTACAACCTGGTGAAGGCCGCACTGGAGGCCAAGGCCATCACGCTGGATGGCCCCAGGGGCGCCGCCACACCCGAAAAGTCGGGCGAGCAAGACGCGAAGTACCTCATGGCGCTCATGCAGGGCTTGACTCAGGCGCCACAGCCGCGTTGATCCGCCGGAAGGCGTCGATCATCGACCCGGCAAGCCAGTCGGGGCTGTCGCACTGCCCCGCGGCCACTGCGGCGCACACCGCTTCGCGGATCTGGTTCGCCTCGTCCACCGAGATGGGCGAGGGCTTGTTCACTTCGGCTTGTTCATCCATGAGATTCCTCCTGCGCAGCCACAGGCCGCGCCACGTCGATTACGGGCCGGCCGGCCGGGTGGGGCCAGGCGGGGTCGGGGATGCGGGCCCAGGCCACATCGCTGCGCAGTTCTTCGCAGGTGACCATGCCCTTGAGCGCGTGCTCGATGGCCGGGCAGCGCTCCAGCGGCGCGCGGCCGCGCTTGGTCAGCAGTTGGTACAGGTACTGCTCATTCAGGCCCAGCTCACGCGCGGCCGCCTGCCGGGCCTGGGCCGGCACGCGGGCTGAATCGCGGGTGGAATCGTTCGACATGCGGACCATTCTAGCCATTGACTAGCCAGAAGTGCAAGCATTTGGCACTGGACGCCTACAAGCCGGCTGCTAGACAGTCCCCGGCCATGCTCCAGTTCCCCAAGACCGACGACCCTTTGGTGGCCGCCCTGCAGCGCTTGATCCTGCGCGAAGGCAGCTACATCGCCGTGGCCGACAAGATTGATGCCAACGACCAATCGCTGTACCAGATCGCCCAGCTCAAGCCGCACAGCACCAGCAAGAAGCTCAAGAGCGTGGGCCCCAGCCTTCGCAAGCGGCTCGACAAGGAGTTCCCCGACTGGCTCACCGGCGTGGTGGAAACCCGCGAGCCCGTGACCGCATGGCCAGGCGGGGCATCAGAGCCGGCCTGGCCCATGCAGCGCTTTCCGGCGTCATACTGGATGAGCCTGAGTCCTGCCGAGCGCGCCATCATGGAGGAAGCGATGCTTGAGTGCTACGACCGGCTGATGTCCCGCCGTGAGCAGCTGCGCACAGAAAGCAGCACGCCCCGTAAAGCGCTCAAGCCGGCGGCCTGAGGCCTGCCTGCAAGGTTTACACATTCCACCGGCCACCAAGGGCCGGCAGGGTCACTGCGGAATGAGCGTGCAGCCGCAGTGCTTGCACCGGCGGGCGTCCCGGAATACCAGCTCCCGGCAATCGGGGCACTTCACATGCGTGTCAGGGTTCGGGCCGTCATCGTCCTTGTTTGGCCCCACTGCCAGGCACAGCAGACCGGCAAGCAGCGGCGAGATCAGCATCGACAGGATGAACCAGCCGCTGCCTGAGCGGCCACGGCGCGCGGCGTACACCGCCACCACGATGGAAAACCCAAACCAGAGAAAGCCGTATTCCATGTGAGCACTCCGCTGAAGCCCCGCGCCTGTGTTGTTTGGCGGGTGTTGTGGCGAGCCAGTCTAGTTCAGTTTTCGCGCTGAAAGCACGTTCTCTAGTTTTTTGCTTGACTCATGCCATAGCGTTTGGCTAGACTGCATCCACGCCCCAAGACAACCGCGCTGCGGGGGGCCGAGGATGCGATGGACCTGCACACCAGCCTGGCGGCCCTGGCCGCAGCCCTGGCCGCTGACGCGGCCGAGCACGCCCGCCACACCGCGCGC
>Ga0315906_10004001_pt1 | contig 19208 bp, 22 predicted proteins | sample LakEriMetagenome_4_FD_203526 | JGI IMG/M metagenome (GOLD analysis project Ga0315906, IMG submission 203526) | Freshwater fungal communities from buoy surface, Lake Erie, Ohio, United States - Buoy 2 MA122 | ecosystem: Environmental > Aquatic > Freshwater > Lake > Lake biofilm | place: USA... | reverse complement strand
AATTTTAATAGTTTCTTTTGAGCCGCAAATATTACCTTATAAGCATTACGCTTTACAACATTCATATCTTCAATCTCATCTTCATAAGTCCTAAATTCAGAATCGCATATGTCAGCAATCGTAGCCAAAAGCATACATTCAGCTTCAATGATCTGCAATAGTTCATTATCTACTGGCATGAATTCAGGATGTATTTGCGCTTCCTCTGTCATAAGATTTTACCCTTATAAATACGATAATTCCGTACATGAAAGTCCTTACCGTTACTATTTAGATCAACCATTGCAAATCCATGATTCCACTTATTTAAAGGCATATAGTCAGGATTCAATTCACACAAACATCCAGATGACCATGTTGTAACTATATCACCGTTCATATCCGTTTCTGTATGTGTACTGCTTTGATGATTGTGGCCCTGCAAAGCTGAAACCTTACCTTTCATATATAAGCCCCTTGCAATGTTTACAGGACTAAATACAGATGGGTATTCATGACCATGAATGATGTTAAGCTTGTTTGCCTTAATAACCCGCTTATCACCTACAACTACCATTCCCCTATCCTTAGCCTTTAAAAGATGCTCAAATTCAAACTCAGGAATGCCTAATAATTCAGGTGCCTTTTGCATTAAATAGTGTTGATATCGTTCATCATGATTCCCTAACTTATAAATAATCTTTGCACCAAAGCCGCCCAATATATCTAATAAATCATTTAAAGCCTTTAATTCATGTGCAAGTGATCTCTTGCGTGCATCCTTCTGGAATCTGGATAGCATATAGAAATCAACAGTATCTCCGTTTAAAAGTATCGCATCTGGCTTCTCTTCACTAATCTTATCGAATGCTGCTGTTAATGCATCAATTGAATGATATGGTACGTGTATATCTGAAAGCACCGCTAACTTAGATGCTTTTAAAATGTAAGGTTCATATTTAGACTCTTCTGATTCGGGAAGGTTGTATGGGTTTTTGGGCCTATCTTCTGTCATTAGAAATTCTTTATGATCTTTTATTTTATCCCTGTTTGCCTTTCCGCTTTTCCCCTCAATGTATCTTAATTTATATCTTGCATGATCAAGGGTAGTAAATAATTCTTTATTCTCATTGTACATGATTCTTGCAAGTGCTAACGTAGGCATTTGCATACCGTATTTAACCCTGTATTGCCTTGCAATATCAGTTAATTTCATTAAAACAATTTAAAAAGTAAAGCTATCTGTTTGCGGAAAATCCAAATAAGTAAAGCTATAATTAACCAAAACAACCAATCTCTTTGACCTTTATATTTGTCACATTTAGTAGTTAATTCGTTCACTTTTATGTCACAATTTGACAGTTTTTCGCTAAGTAAACTTGACACCTTTTGGCAACTATCAAGAATTACTTTACTCTTAGCCGTATTCTCTTGCGTCTTAATTATTATCTTAGTTTCAGGTTTGCAGGGTATCTTTTTGATAACCTCCTTTATTTTTTCAATATGTACCGTATCGCAGTTTGCTGATAGTAAACTATCTATCAATGATGCCATGTAATTAAACTCAATCTCATATTGATGAAGCAATGCAGAATCTGCAACGGTTATCGTTTCAATTGTTTCCTTAATTGGAAACCTATCAGCACATTCCTTTGCGGTCGCTTCTGGTAGGTTGTCCATCATGCGATGCAGTTTCTTTGGATTAGCACATGACACCAAAAAGAATAATGATAAGTATAAAATTCTAAGCATTGCGTAATAAAAAATAAAGTATTAATAAACAGAATAAATAAAATAGCCAATCGGCCATTTCATTATTATTCTTCTGATCCACCTTTTTTATCTAATTTAGTCGCACCGAAATAATAACCTATCACACCTGCCAAAGCACCCCCAAAGATAAAGCCACCTGCAGTTAGCACAAGATCATGATTCTGCTCCGGGATAGGTCTTACCTGTAATAAGTACATAAGCAAAAAACAGCCTATAACTACAATGATTGCGATGCTATTTCTAATATCAGTCTTTGTCAGTCTTTTTAACCATTCTGGCATAGATTCTATTTTTATATTCTTTGATATTTTTACAAGCTCCCGGTAGGTTTCTTACAATCCATACGATGTTACCAATAACCGTTAGCGTAAACATCACATTATTTTGCGTCACAAATGCAATAATGCTCAACATCCAAATGCTTATTACCTCAATCTTTGCGCTCATAATTCACCGCTTTAATAAGATGATCTTTTTCAATAGTATTTAATAAATTACCCAACTTCCTACCTAAATACGTCAAATTCTTTTTTTCAGCATTTATGCCCAAAACGTAACTAATTGTTTTGTCCATATCCCCGAATTTGTAACCATTCCGCTTTATTAATGTTAGGTTAAACAACTCCGCACAAACTACGTTCCCATGCTGATCTATTGACTTCGCTATGTGAAACAGATAGGTATCAACCGCCCGAAATAAAGTAACCACTATCTGAAACACAAACCCGACCGGCATAAGCATTACCGATAAGATCAAAGCAATTATCAGTAATATCAAACCCCTCACGCTTGCAGGTTTTCAGCATCGATAAAATACTGATCCACCTCCGCATCTGTCAAACTCAAAACTCCTTTAATAAATGCAACGGTCTGACTTGTCCTTTCCGTATTGCTCCCGAAATCCCACGCCCTTTGTGCGATGGTCTTGTTCGGCTCAGGTAGTGTATCAATAGCGTTCTGCACATCTGTTTCTTTCCCATCGATTGCAAGCACCGCACGCAAACGCCATGTAGGCACTTCACGCGGCACCGGGTTAGCATCATCCCAAGCCCTATCTATTTCGCCTGTGGTGAAAAACATTTCGTAACCATCCAAAATAGGCACTCTCCACATTGCGTTTGCGTCTTGGTCTGGATTGCAGTAATTATTCGTTCCATCAGTCCAAACCGATGCTCGCAAACATTCAGCCGTAACCCTATCATTTAATGCTGACGCTTCGCTAAATGTTCTAAATTTAATATATCGCATATTTTTGATTGATGTTGTTAGATAATGCAATGGCTTCGTCTGATGTCATTGAGTAACCGTAAGAAATTATCTCCGCGATTGTTCCAATTAAATTAGTTGCTGTTGAACTATTATTTCTAAATAATCTAAAATATACAGATGTATTTAAAGTGTTAGTTCCTGTTGTTTCAGATAAGCCATTAACAATAACATTTGTATTAGTTATTATTTTAATCCTTGATGTACTTGTCTCAGTATTTCCTTGTAAAGCAGTTGTTCCATTATAAACATGACCATATCCATTTAAACCAGCATTTGTTCCTCCATCAAAAAGTCCGTAAATTGCTGCTTCATTTCTACCAATAATGCCGTTGTATTGATTTGCAGTATTTACTTTGCTTATTATTGCTATGGTATTATTGCCGTTATAATTTAATCCTAAATTTGGATCACAATCTATAAATCTTGCATTACTTATAGCTTCCACACTTGGAAGATTATTATAATTAGCATCGTTCAAAATTAATCTTGGTTGCGCTGCTGCCGTTGCCTGCTCAAATATAGCTCCGCCAACACGTGCCTGCCACCTACTCACCGCCCCTAAATTGGTTTGCGTATTCAACCCATAGGCGGCATCCAGCCAAAAGGTAACACCGCTAAACCCATAAGCAGATGTAGCTTGCTGCATATTAAGGTTAGGGAAGCTGTGAAATTGCTGAAGCGCACTTGTATCCTGAAATGATTTGAACATAATTAGAAGTTTCCGATTTGAGCAGTAACATGAATATTTGTAGTTGCAGTCGTTGCACCTACTTGTATTTTTTGTCCGCTCTTTAATTGCAAATCATTAAAAATCAAAGTACCTTCAGCAGTTGCCACCGTTGCAGAACTTGTAATCGCTGCATAAGTGGATTCAGCTAATAAACGAGGATTTGCGCCTGATGTATCTGTAACCCAAACCAAAAAGATACCAGCCGTGCTATTGCCTACGTGCTTGTATTTTATCTGGGTAACTTTCGTTCCGTCAGTTGTTGCAGTAACTAAATCAACGATGTTCGCAGTCGTTGCACCGCTTTTATCGGTTGTTGTTCCTGTAATTGCTGCCAGTCTTGTTTCTGGACTTAATGCGAAAATGGGCTTTGTATTTGCCGGCATAATGTTAAATTTTAATAGCTATAAAATAAATATAAATCCGATCCTGTTGCGCTGCCACCTAATGCAGCAAGTGAATAAACACCACTAACACGCTGATATAAATCGCCGCTTACGGTATCTAAATATAAATCACCATCCGCGCCTACCGTATCATTAGGCGCACCTGTTCCGTATCTTATCTTTGTTAATGTCATAATGTTATCCAATTTGAGCCTGTTGAAATAACCTGCACGCTTTCAGCTTGTCCCATCGTGTAGGTAGTAACTCCGTCAATCGTTTGCGAGCCGTTCGGATCTATTGTTATAAGTCCGCTGCCGCTATTCTTTATGATATATACCTTCCCGGTAATACCAACCGCCGTTGGCAGGTTTACGCTAAAAGTGCCGCTTGTGCAATGGATAACATAATCATCCGCTCCGGCTGTGTAGGTTGTTGTTTTTGCCGTATATGCAAAGATGGAAGCACTCACCGTCTTATTCTCCCAAATCCCAGTAGATGCCGTATAAGATAGCACCTGATTATTTGTTGGAGAAGTTATAAGGACATTATGAATTTCATCAAGTTCCACTCCGTTTTGCGGCTTGACATATATGATGCCGTTTCCTGCGTTAGCTCGTTCTACCACTCCAATGAAAACTCCATGTTTCGGTGCAACAGGCTTAACCTTTGTAAACCCACCCGCCACGCTATCTAACCAAAGAATATCCCCCTCCGTATATGCACCTAAATTGATACCACTCACCTGCCCTTGCGTTGTAACCCATCCCGCCTGACCTGCTGCAATGTCTGCCCTCACAATACCCAAAGTTTTGCTGCTGAACGTATCGCTTGTATTCTTTGCCAATTTTACCGCTGCCCGATCGCCCTGCGCTCCAAAGATATAAACCACTTGCCCTTTTGTTATTGTAACCGCTTCGGCATTTGTAACATAGGCTTTTACAACGGTAGCGGTATCATAATTACCTATCGGCTGATAAGTAGCAGCCGCCACATTTGATCTCAAATAAGGGCTAAGCATAGCTGCCGTATCGGTATATTTTACACGAGCATCAATACGATTGCTAAGTGAAGTTGTATCGCCACTTCCTATTTTTACCCATTGATTCCCAGTCCATGAATAAACAGAACTATCCGCAGTACTATATCTCAAAGCACCTGCACGCTTGCCATTTGTCGCTGATGTTTGCGGAATAAGTAAAGTCGAATCAAATGCACCGCCCCGCCATTTGTAATAGTTATTAAAGTTCGTATAAAGAACATTATCAATAGTTTGCCCTTTACTTGCAAAAGAAATGCAAATAAATAAAATACTAAAGATATATTTGTACATTTTCGCCTTCATTGACACCGCCATTTATTGTTATTGTTTTTGTTGTTGCATTATGCGTTATATATCTTCTATCACTTCTCACCTGATACGTTAATATCAATCCATCTATAAATACCAAAGGTGGCACCGTAAGCATATTATTTTGATATTGTGTACTTCCTTGAACCATAGGCTGTCCACTACCTACAATAAAATCAATTACTTTATTAGTTCTTCTTACAAAATAATCTTCTACAATTATATACTGTGAATCAGGTAAAACATAATCCGTAGGTACCTGACAATTATTATAAAGTATTGGTAGCTTTAATGATAACTCAAAAGTTACCCCTGCTAAAACATCTTCTTGCCCTTGCCTAAAATATTCAAAATTGAATGAACGATCCATTACCCATTCATGCAAATCCCATCCAATCTGCGCCAAAAGATCATGGCCTATCTGCTCACAATCACTCTGCATTTCAAGTTCATCCATATTTTCAACATGATGGATATCTGCAACGGTTACCAATATTTGGTATGTCTTTTCCTTGCCTGTGATGGATGATGTATTTAAGGTATACCACACCGCAGGGTATTCGACATCCTTATAATCAAAAACTAAAAAATCTTCAGCTTTTAGATGCTTTGCAGTCCTTACCATTTTGTGGCCTGACGCTATCTCTATCAGCTTTTTGATTATTTGATTTAATGTTAGACTCATGTTTCTTTAAATAAGCTTTTAAAAGCTTTTGAATTTTGTTTGTATATTGACTCATCTGCAACAAGATAAGAACTCATATTTATACCACTTAGGCATCTCTTTACGATTTACATCAGTATTCCCTAAATAAATACCGATCTCAAAAGATGTCCGCTTAGGCACGAAAGTATCAACGCGGCTGCCTGGATTGATATATTCCTGAAACTTTGAACCGCTGCCAGCCTCCTCAATCAAATATCTTATAAGCCTTTCCAAATACCATTCAGCACGATTCTTAAACTTAGCTGTAAAATCATCTATCTCTGAACTACTTACAGCCTCACTATTCTCAGTCGTTTTTCTGGTTAGTCCCTTGTTCCACAATTGGAAGCTTAATGCAGGTGCCAGTTCGCTTATAGTGTAATGCACTAACGGATCGCGTATGTAGTCTTTTAACAACGTTTCTTCATCTGCAGTAAGATCATCATTATCTATTCCATCCTGCAATCTTTCATATAATGCCGTTCCTAAAACAGGCAGTAAATACATCTCTTGCACCGCCTTAATTTCAGGCACAATCATTTTGCTATCAATGTTCTTATGTACGGCACTACGCTCGTAAATGTTTTCAGGACTGACAAATAAAATATCTCTCATGTTTTATTTTTTCTTCATTACAATATTGCTAACCCAATCATGTCTGCAATGCATCTCTATTTTCCCATTGTTATTCCAAAATCCTCCACGCCTATCCCATACACTATAACCCATACGCATCGACATAGATTCAATTTCAGAGCGTGACCATAATTTATTCATCTCTAATAATCTTGCACAAAAAGCCCTGTTACTGTTATCTTCAGGCCCTTCATAAGAATAAAGAATCTTAAAGTTTAAAGTCTCAGGTTTCTTATCTGTTTGCTTCTTTAAAGGTTCTGTCAAAGTACGCTCGATAACTTTATCCTGACCTACATTTGTCGGCTTAATAGATATACGGCCCTCATCAGCTAAACGCTTTAAAATCTCTTTAACGCTATCAACTTCCAAATCCAATGTTTCTGCAATAACCTCAGGAGTGATTCTTTTATCTTTACGAATCAAATCCAATGCATTCGTTTCAATTTGCGTTACATCTGCAAATTGCTCTTTGCCAAAAACAAACTTTGAACTTTTGACAATTACATAATCACTTTTCGGCTCACCACACTTTGCAAATTCAGCTAATAATAATTCATCCTTTTCATGGCTGCTAAATTCCTGCACCTCATTATCAATAGATAACATTGTATTTACTTCATCATCATTCAATCCTAAACTGCTTTTTAATAACAATTTAGCCTGTTCCTGACTGATCTCACCTTTCTCAAACTTGCGAATGATTCGTGTTAAACTTTGCCATTGGCGGCCGGATAAGTTTTTCAGATTCTCATTAACTGGTGCGCTAACAGTCGGTGCTGTTTCAGGCTGTGCAATTTCAGGATATAAACTTGCATCAATACCTATCTTTTCAAGTAACCATTTTTTAGGAGCGATCTGCAATAATGTTTGCTCACTAAACTCAAAGCCTATCGGCTCAACAGGTATGATCTTATGCTCCTGACCTGTAACTTCTGCAAACAATAATTCTAATGCTTGTTGCTTGTCATTAACGTAGGTCGATTTCATTATTTCGTACGCATCCCTGATCTCACTTCTGCCACCTAATTGCCCTTCTACACGTATTCCGAATAACATGGGACTGACTACCTGATGACCGCAAAATATTTCTTGTTGTACGCTTTTAGAAAGTATATCAAAATGCTTGTCTAATTCCGTACTGCTTAAATCGTCAAGTTGTGGCCGCTTATTCGGATCTTTTCCGAAGTTTAATACAATATTTCCAGCATTTTCACTACCTGTAAACTTGCTTTTAAATCCTTTCTCAATCTCTCTTTTCTCCTCCTCCGTAGGTATACCCTCAAAAAAACTGATCATCTTTGATGCAAACATACCATTGGTAATTGTACTTAAATGATACTTGCTGATCTCAATATCAGTTTGTATCGCATTTAAAGCACCCATATAACCAGGGTAAGAGTATGTTTCAACACCGGGCCTATATTCTTTATAGTATAATATCTGCGTTTGATTACGAAGTAGATTAACTTCTAACTTAGGATTGTAAGCTGCAAATACCTTAGGCTCATCATTCTTTTTATAGCTTTCCCAATCCTTTACATAAAACTGAGTATTATCTTTGCTGCTCCTAACTTTTTGATAAGGCACATGATAAAATGCACCTATCGTTCCAGCAGCATTATATTGCACCTCCAAATAACAGCCTCCAAAAACTTCAATATCCAAACAAGCCTTTTTAAGTATTTCATTGCAATTCTCATAAGGGTTTGCCTGTACTACATGATCAAAGCCCTTACCTACAATGTAATTAACTTTGCCCAACACAATACCATTATGCTTGCTGCTTTTATTAAACATGGTTAAAAGCATATTCGGAAACTTATTATCCTCTCCAAATAATACCCATCCCTTGTTAGGTAGTTCCTTCATTACAGGAACCTTTACATCGGCAAACTTTATAAAAGAAACGCTATTCCGCATCATATACTTTGTAAGTTGTTGGATTGTTATATTTTGTCGTTGTTACATCTTCGCCATCACTTAAAAACATTAAACCAGTTTCCACTACAGCCCCGGCATTTGCCTCTATTAAATTGGAAGAACTCGCCTGCTCATATATTTTATAAGTATACCAACCCTCTTCCCTATTGGCAAAATACGTATTAACAACAATATCAAACTCATTATACCTGTCAGGAAAATTGCTTTGATCAGCAGAATTAACCAATACGAATTTAACTTTCTCATTTGTTGATCTGCTTTGAAATACACATAAAAAATTAGCATCCAAAATGGATTGCTTCTCAGTCAAAGTTAAGTAAACAGTTTCAGTATTTCCCTTTGTAAGCTTTATCATTCCTTTTATAAATACCTTTAAACAAAAACGCCCGCCTATTTCAGGCAGGCGCTTAACCATTTAACATCTATTCTTAACCAGCAGTTTCAAGAGCAGAAGCAACACCACTGCTTACTTCATAAAGTTGATCAGGCTCTTTACCTACAAATACGAGGCTATAACCCGAACGATCTCCGAATGCAGTTCCGCTACCGCTTGTACTTCCACTCATATCCAAACCTCTTTCTTTACCTAACATCCAAAACTTGTTGTTGTTATCTTTTACAACTGCAACTACAATATTTTGTGCAAGTAATTTTAATTCAGTATTGATAGCAGCAGAAAGCTTATTAACTACGATCGTTAAGTTTTGCTCAAAGAATACAGTACCATTTTCATTTGATACAGTTGGATTGTGAGTGAACGATCCAGTTTCTTTTGGCAGTTCATACTTCCAGAATCTTTTACCGCTTGCTTTTGTCAAACCAGTAACAACTCCTGAAGCAGAAACGATGCCGCTTAAATTACCTTTCTCAATAAAATAAACTTCGGTTATCCCGCCAGCTGAGTCCTTACAGTCTAATGTATATCCTTGTGTTAATGCGCAGGGCATGATATATATGTTTTAAAAAGGGCGGCTATTGACCGCCCTATGTTATTAATCAATTACGCTTCGAACTTTACTACTTCATCAGGGAAGGCTATTTGTACCCCGATTTTCAGATTTGCGCTGAACTTAACGTTTCTGTCATCTTGAGAATACCAAAGTTCAAACTGATCTTCTTCGCTGATCAAATCTACACCTAAGAAAATGTTTGACATTCTCATTGCATAGATATCATTAGTACCGTTCAATCCATGAACAGGAACAACTTTGTAAGATGTGCCGGGTACTAAGAACTCAGAATTTGCAGCGTTGTTTGTAGATCCTGGATTGTAATGGAACAAGTTAAGATCAACATACTTCTGAATCAACAGAGTGTAAACATCCCATCCGCAGAAGATACGAACATCAGCTTTACCTTTAACGGCTGCAGGAAGAGCATTGATAACTGCAAGAACAGCCTTTTGTGCTTTCTCCATTGTATCGATACCTGTGATAGGCGCACCAGTTCCGTAGAATCCAGTTACGTTAGCATTTACAACACTTCCACCTGCTTCAGAGATATGTTGTTTGATACCTTTGAATTTATTTAAAAGACCGTTAGTTCCACCGTAACCTGAACCAGTTGCAGTCCAGATAGCAGTTTCCAAAGCTTCGGCAATCTTACCAGCTTTGCGAGCAGTATATTCAGCAGCAAATGCGATGCTATCATAATTTCCACCAGCTGGCAAAGATTTTTGAAGGTAAACCGCCTCAAGATCTTTCGGACATAAAGTTTCTTGCACCTTCACTTTGCCCGTTGTAAGCGTACGCTGTGACCATTCTGTGGTGCCACTTGAAAGAAACCCACATGAAGAATCATCTTGAAAGAATACATCAGTATCCATTCTGTTAATTGTCTGGCTTGATTTAACACCAGTCATAACATTACCTTCTGAAAGAATCAACTGTTGAGTACGAGCCTCAAACAGCGATGCACTAACGAGCTGCTGCTCATTTTGTTCTGTGTAAGCCGTAAGGCCTGTAACTAAAAATCCCATTTGATTTTATTTTTTAAATTGTGAAACGAATTGAGAATACGAACGAACTTTGTCAGCTTTTGTTTCAGCTGAATGTTTTTTAAATGAATTAGGAACTTCAGTAGGTGCTTGCGAAGGCACATTAACCAAAGTATCTACTAACTGAATTAAACCTTGCATAGCTTCTGATTGCTTACCGAATGCAACCTTTAAACCTTCATAATCAGATTTTAAAGCTGAAAAATTAGATTCATAAGCAGAGAATTTACCCTCCATCTCAGCGATCTTCTTTTTCATTTCCTCTTCCTCTTTTTTCTTTGCATCTTCAGCGCTTTCAATCTCGATCTCTACTTTATCTTCTTCAACTTCCTTAGGCATGATTTCAGCAATTACACCGCCTTCGCCTAAAACGATTTTAGTGCCATCGGATAAAGTATGCTCCCCAGCAGGTGCAGGGGTGCCATCTTCAAGTGTAACAACTCCACCAACCTCTAATTTATCAATCATTATCTTAGTTCCATCTTCCAAAGAATAGGAAGGAGCAGCTGCAGTTTCTTCCTGAAATACCAGCTTTTTTACTTCTTGCAATAATTCGATCGGACTTTTCATATACTTATATACATTTAGTGAAAAAAAATAGACATTTTATTATGAAATCAAATGCTCAAAAGCCTTTTGCCTTGTTTGATTTATCTCATTAAAATTGTAATGCTTGTTGCAATATTCTAATAGTTTTTGCCCCTGCTCATTCCTTAACCCCTCATCATTTACAAGCTTATCAATGTGCTTATTCCAGTCGGCCCGATCATGTACGTAATTAACTACATCATCCGGGAAGCCCAAATAAGGATGCACCGCACTAACGATAACAGGCACCGCCTTACCAGCCGCCTCTAAAATCTTTATATTAGACTTGTATTTATTAAAGTTGTTTTTGACCAAAGGGATAAGCATTACATCTGCATACTTAAATAGATCGTAATATTTAAAAACCTCTATCCCTCTAAATATAGTATGCGGCAACTTTTTATCATTTGTGAAATAGTTAGCCATCCTTCCCCAATAATATCGCTCCGTTTCATTTGAATCGGAAAACCCTCCCAATATCATTTGAACATTGCCGCTAACCTTTTTCATCGGCCCCTCCAATATCTTTAAATCCTGATCATGCGTAATGCCACCCGCCCAAAATAACTTAACGGCATCTGTCGCATATCTTTCTCCATTAAATTGCCCCTCATTATAAGGGATCGCATTAGGTACTATTAAAACATTAGGATTGTGAACGGCAATAGCTTCTGCAAGTCTTTCATGAGTGCAGGTAATTAAGTCGGCCTCCCTCATGTGATGGATAAGCTTTGAAGCAAAGCCAGTAGCATTAAACGAATCGAACATCAAATGATCATGATTCAATATCCAGTAATCGTCAACATCAACGACTAATTTAAAACCATACTTTTTACGCAGTTCAATAAGATTGTCTTTATCCCATACCCTGTTTATAAAAACAATATCATATTTCTTTTCTGCCAGTTCCTCTTCTGTTATTGTATCGGTAATCCTGCCATATTCTTTTGGCATAAATGAGACAGGAAGCATGAGCCTATGATAGCCGCATCCGCTAAACTTTTGGGTAAGTGTTAATATTTTCATTGTGTTTGGTTTATAAAAAGATTTGAACGTACTCTCCTAATTGTACTTTGCCGTTTTTAATAGCGATTGTTCTTGTTTCTGAAACATATTCAACATATCTTCTATCTGTTGTAACATTGTAAGTAATCAACAATCCATCAATAAATACCGATGGAGGATTCTCAAAATTATCATCCTGCAATACGCTAATAGTACCAGATTCATCATTAGTAAATGAACCTTCTACGGTTTCAAAATCTAAGTATGGCTGTATTGCTATCAGCCCCATTGGTATCGGCTGCAGATTTGTACTCATATTTATATATACGAAAAAGAAACCCCAGCCGTAGAAACAGCCGGGGAACACTTAAACCAAACCTATGAAAAACCAAACCACAAACTTAAATATCTGCAAGCAGTTCTTTTAATTTAGCAATAATCATATCAGCACTTTGACGCATCTTAATCTCAGTCATATCGAACATTCCCTCCACACTAAAACCTTTAAATGTGCCATCCTTAACCTTTGCCCATGTTTCATCATTATTAACCTTTGCACCTAAAAACCATGTGCCATCTGGTAGGTTTTCAAACTGCTTCATTTTCGGGATACCCTTACTTTCATCTGCTATCCATGATTGAAAGAATGTAATGCCATCGATAGCCTTAGCGTGCATTTCATTTGCATTCTGTTGGAAGCCCTTTTGATAAAACTTTAATGCGATTGTTTCAATAGTCTTTTTGTCAAAGAATACATAATATTCGCCTGTTTCATCCCGTCTATATATGGGTAAATCCGGCACCATTGCAGGGCCTACAACGATACGCTCTTCCTCATTTATTACACTAAATTTCATCTTCTGCTCACGATCTATTTGAGCCAGTTTCCTTTGCGCCCATTCAATGCCTTCATCACCTCCCCATGCCAACCACATTAAACGACCACATCCATCCCCTAACTCCTTCTGACTGTTTTGCCTATGTCTTTCAAATGCCGCCATGCGAGCAATAGTATCTCTTGAAAGGGGCCGACCTGCTGCAAGGTCGTTGGCGCGTTTTTTCCCCACGGGAGTGCCGCACGATCCCCATCCATTTTCTTCGGCCCATCTCAAAGCGATCTTTGCATTTTCAGATGCAGCCTTTGGATAGTCAGTATAGCTTTCCTGAAAATCCTCTTCATTCATATTCCTATTTTCCCACATTGAATAACAAACTGCAGCCGCTTGTTCCTGATCTTTACCCTCATTAATCATATATTCAATACAACGTGGCATAAATTCATCCTTTGATTCAGTCGGCCCCGGCTCAACAAATTCATGTTTTTGAAAGGCAAAGAATGGCTGCCCTATTGCAGGCACATCCACTAATGCAACCGCATTTACTTCCTGTATAGCTTGTTCATCTTCATTGATGGTAAGCTTGTATAATGGTAACTTTTCCATATTATCCTATTCTTGCATTACGCTGCAAGTATGCGTTTCTTTGATCATTATTTTGCATATCACTATTTAATACATACGCTCTCATCGATTGGTTACCTAATTGATTAATAGCCTGTGTATTTAATGTTTGTGCGACTACTGTGGGATTAGGAGCAGGGCCGGCAGGTGCGCCTGTACTTATTGATGGTCTGCTTGCACCACCACCACCATTGCCTCCTGGAACTTTTACAGAAGAAATTTGTTGTATCTGAGCAACACCAGCGGCTACTGCTAATGCAGCATTTACAGGTGCGATATAAGGCCCAATGATTGGAATATCCAAAGATGATTTATAAGCTTTTACCGCATTTACAAAAGTATCGATTGTTGCCTGTGCAATAGCTAAAGCCTTACCTTCTTCTGTCTGCTCACCCGCAAGCTGCGATAAATTTCCTAATATAGATGATATTGCCTGTGCAGCTTCTAATTTGGCATTTACTTCCTCATTATTAATTGCTATTCGTGCATCACTAAGAGCCTTTACCTTTTCATTGTACTGCTCTTCTGATATTGCTTTGCTATCAAGTTGAGCCTGAAATAATAAAGCCTCTTCATCAAGAATCGCTCTTTTGCGATCAAATGTAGTACCCTCTTCTTCTAATTCTTTTTCTAATTTGGCAATCTTTTTTTCATTATCTTCTGACTCAAACTTAGCCTCTAATTCCTGCATCGCTAACCGTTCATTCTCTTTAAGAGATGCAAGCAATATAAACCTTTGCTCAAATGTCAGCTTTTCATTTTCATCAATAGCTTTCCTCTGTTCATCATAACCTTTTTTTAAATCTTCAATCTCTTTTACCCTTGCATCTTTAATTGAAGCTAACCTTCTATCGGTCGTTATTTTAGTTAATTGATCTTCAAAATCCTGGGCCAGTTTTAAATCTTCATCACTAAACTGTTTGCGTAAAGCTTTTAATTCATTATCTCTTTGTTGTTCAATAGCAGTAAAATCTTTAATGCCACCTGCTCGCAATGTTTTTTTCCGCTCCTCAAATTGTTTTAAAATTTCCTCTTCTGCTCTTTGTCGAGATGATACCATTGAAAGTCGCGCATCTTCTAAAACTTTTTCTGCAGCAGCTTGTTTTTCTTTATCTTTTATTATTTTTTGTGCATCCTTTTCCCTTTTATTTTTTAACTCTTCACTTGCCTTTTTTTCAGCTTCAAGACCTAATCTTACTTTTTCTTGTTCAGCTTGATATATTTTGGTTTTTAATGTTAATTCTTCTTGTGTTGTTAATAGCCCCTGTTTTGTTGCCATTTCAACTTTTGCTCCATTTATGTCAAGATCTAAACTTTCCTTTTTTAACTTTAAAATTTCTTTACTATTTTTCTGCTCATCTATTGATAGAGTCTTTATTTTTTCCTGAATCTTGGTTTGTTGAATTTGTCTATCAACATACTCTTGACTTGATTTTACGGTATCATCAAGTTTCTCTTTTGTTTTCGCAATTTGATCTTCTAATTCTTTTTGCTTTTCAGCAGCTTTATCTGTTGCACTTGAAAAATTCATTAAGGCTTCAACAGCAAAGCCAACACCCACAACAAGCGCACCAATACCAGTAGTTATGATTGCAGTCTTTAAAACTTTAAAGGATGTTGATGTCGTATTAACTGATACACCAAGCATCCGCATCGCTCCACTTGTTAATGATGTGGCCGCTGCATTCGCCTTCTGTATTATAGTTGATGATGATATTGCAGTATTTAAAGCCGTAAAGCTTTTTTCTATATCACCCAACTGGCTTAACCCCTGACTTAAAGCCAAAGCGCCCTGTACTTTAAGTAAGCCCTTTTGCACATCTTCACTTTCAGCACCTACCAAAGCCATTGCACCCTGCACCGCGCTAAACCCGGCCGCTACCTGACTTGCAGCCGTAGTGAATGCCTGAAACTTTTTACCCGGATCGAATAAATCAGCCTGTTCCTTAGCATCTTCAATCCTATCTTTTAAATCAGCAACCTTTTTTGCAGCCTCAATAGCTTGTGGAGAAGTCTTACCGAACTGCTCCTGCATGACAATCAAATCACTTGTTGCCTCCTTTATCGCTTTACGCATCTGACCTATCGATGCGAATTCAACCTGTACACTTGCCCCTACCGTAGTATTAGCCATTATTAATTATTTTTAAAAGTTCAACCTTTACCAATTCATTATTTACATAATCGTAATCTATAATCTTATTAATACGGAATAGAACATTATCAATCCGTATCGGTCTGCTAAAATCCAGCTGCGCAATATCTAACGGAGTCAGATGCACATAGCACGTTAATATCTTACTATCCTTATCTGCTATTTCAGCAATGTATTCGCTCCAATAGTTGTTAAACAGATTGTTAGTAGTATATGTAAGCGGATCGAAATATATCTCTTCACAAGCACCAAAGTTCAAATCTTTGGTAGGGTTCTTTGGATCGTCAAAGTGACCAGCATACCCATAACTTGTTAATGCGGCACCCAAATTAGTATTTAAGTTTTTAATATACCATGAATTTACTCCAGTCATTTTTTTAACAGATAATATTCTAATATTACTTCCTAATAATTCTTCTTGATCAACTGATGCACCTTCTGATTTTTTATAAATTCCAGGTAATATCTTATCTGTATCTTTATATTGTATTAAAGGTGTCGGACTAAACCCAATTTCTATAGATTGCTTTTCTTTTGAAAACTGAAAGCCGGTATCTTCCAACCTGCTACCATAGGGCAGATTGTATTTCTTTTTATATATCTCATTGTAATGATCATTATCCTCTTTATACTTATATTCAAAGAATCGGCCATTAAGCATACCCATAGGCTTTATTTGCCATGGCTTTGACCGATCTACTTTGTAAGTCCAGTCAATTTCATCATCAGTCCAGAATTCAGAATAAGGCTCAATAAGTAAATGCTTTTCTTTATCGGTGCTTTCAGTAATATAAAGATTAAACATCTTTAATATCCATGTAAAGAAATCAGTTTGTAATATATTCTCAGGAATATAATCATTTATCAAAATTGGATTATCTAAAATTGCATCAACTATAACAGGAGAATCAGTTTTAATTAGTACAGTAGATGATTTTATTTTACCTTCAACAAAGGAAGTTTGACTTATTTTAAAAAATATTACATCATTTTCTTTTAAATCTGTATTTACATTGTATTCTTTAAAAAAAGAATTCCACTCATATGTCCCATTATTAGGAAGCCAAGGAACACTTACAATGTCTGTTAATATTGCATTATTATTTATAATTATTTCTATTGTTATTTTAGCATTCCTTGAATAAAATATCCAATCTGCAAATAATGTGAATTTTATGTTTACATTAATAGTTTGCTCAGATGTATATCTATATATCGGTCTGTTTATATTGCCACTTTCATATTCTAATTGTAAAGAAGATGTTATAACATTATTAAAATGTATATAAAAAACATTAACACCAGAATTAATAAGAGGCATATTTTTTTCATTCCTATTTGCGTCTAATATTAATGATGTAATTCTTTTTAATTTATATGCATTATTTGGTATAATTAATTTTTTGAAATAAGAACTATTAAAAAAATTGCTTTCATAAGTATATCCTGCATTTTGAAATATCTTATCGATATATTCTTTTACAAATAATGCAGGCCTGAATGTACGATAATCATAATCTATTTTTGCTCTTGATCCATATAATTGTGGAGTTGATCTCGTTCCATAATCTATTAAAGGGTAAAAATAACCTACACCGTAAGATGGATTTACAGAAGTATCGATTCCTGCTATTTCAATATATTTTATAGATTCAATTACTATTGGACTACTTACGACATATAAATAATAATATGGGAAAAAAGTAGTGAATAAAAATCTATTAGTTATCGTATAAGTCCCCTCATTAAATTCAGATCCTTTAATAACAATTTGATCACCAATGTTAAAATTAACAGGAGGTATTTGACTATTATTATAAGCAATTACTGTTATAGTATTAGTTTGACCTAAAAAGGCATTGCTTAAAAAAATATTTGTTTTATATTTCACAAACCCACCCCAACTATTTACAATATTGTCACGCGTATAGATATGATTATAAATGCTGAAATCTAAATCATCTAATTTGCTATTTCCTATCTGAGCAATAAACCCACTCAACTCACCAAAGATTGCACCTTCGTATTCTATAATATCTCCATCCTTAACGATGTTAATAATTCTGAATACACCCTTCATTACAAGCAATCCGTTTAATCTTAATTCAGCTCTACTTGTTTGCGCTACATTAAAAACTGATCCTATATTAACTGCCCCTGGTGCTTCATAATTAAAACTCGCTAAGTCATAAATAAACCCAAATATCTTATTATTGATTGCGGTTCCCGGAATAACTATCTGCTTACTGAAGGATGTTTCCCGGCTGCCATAATCAGATACATCATCAATCGCATAAGTCAAAGCAATACTAAGCTTTTGATCAATATCAACCTTATAACCTTCTATGTATAATTCGTACATTTTAACGGTATTGTGTGTTTTTAGATTCGCTGAATTCTATCGTAATGCTTAATGTTTCCGCTTTATTTATCCGGTCATCTTTAAACTCGTAATCTGAATCAGTAATAATAACAGGATAATATTCCGCATTTTCAGTTGAATAATAATAGACTTGTGGGCTGTTTATCAGTTCACTCAACCAGTTATATTCACCTGTACTTAGGATGTCAGATGTTAATGTCATCTTTTGCTTATACTTTACTGCATAGGCTTTCATTGATTCATTGTAAACCGATCCTGACTTTTCAACCATTTGAGTACCTGACAATACCCATCTTTGCTGCTCAAACTTTTTCTTTTCATTTGACATAGTAAGCTTACCATGTACGAATGTAAAAGAGTCATAAGCCCCATAAGCATTCAGGAAGATCAAAGTATGCGTATCATATTTAGCGCACTTTTGATTAAAATAAATCGTATCAATTATGGCATCTTCATCATTTAATAAATTGTATGATATTGCCCCACTTATAGGCAATACCCCGAATGTATATCCTAAATTGTAAACGCCGGATGTATTATAAACCTTTGTGGTATTCCCGTAATTAGTATTTAAAACTCTCGATCTATTATCATTCTCAACAAACATACTTGAAATGATCGGCTCTCCTGCATAATATGTACTTTGCCGCGGTCTGTTTGTCAAAAAATAATCTGCACTTATTTGGCTTTGTGCTTTATCCCATTTAGATCGTTTATAGTTATTGTAAACCCTGTAATTGCCAGATGCTATGTTTCCGCTAAAATCTACTGTTCCACTCATTTGACCATATTCAACACGATAATCTGTAAAGAATATGTCAGCACCTAATACAACCTCATTTGCAAATGATGACAG
>Ga0315906_10004000_pt1 | contig 19215 bp, 8 predicted proteins | sample LakEriMetagenome_4_FD_203526 | JGI IMG/M metagenome (GOLD analysis project Ga0315906, IMG submission 203526) | Freshwater fungal communities from buoy surface, Lake Erie, Ohio, United States - Buoy 2 MA122 | ecosystem: Environmental > Aquatic > Freshwater > Lake > Lake biofilm | place: USA: Lake... | reverse complement strand
TATTCGTCGTCACCGTGCAGCTCGAGCACGTGCCCGCACTGCTCGCCACCGTGTTGCCGATCGATGTAACACCATCCGTCAGCGTACCCACCGTCACCGTGAAATACTTTACGACGGGTACCGGAGTACCGGAACTATCGGAGCTTCTTTCAGCAACGGTAACGGTCTGCGTGCAGGTTGATCCCGCGACCGCGCCGGAACCACAAGACCATCCCTCGGACGTGCCGCTGTAACTGGTGGACGCAGGGACTGTCTCAGTCAGTGTTGTAGAGCCCCCGATATCCGTTGATTCCGTGACCGATAGCCGATACCGCAACACATCACCCTGGCGCGCAACGTATCCAGTGGTGCTTACTGAAACGCCAGAACGGGTAACCGAAGACAAATCTTTTATTACGTCTATGATCGGATTTGCGGTAGTGGTCGCAAACGAAACAGCTGCGTTATTTCCCGGTGTCCCGTCGTCTAAAACAACAGAGCTGGTTTTCAGTCCTTTAATAAAGTACGCCTGCGATTGGACGTCTGGTGCGGATGAGGTCAGCTCAATAAAGTAGGTGGAGTTTGCCTGGATTGCTATTTTGCTAGCGAGGCGAAAAGCGATCTCCGAAAATGATCCCGTAAACGAAGAATTTGTTAAGGAAACTGATCCTAACAATGTCCCTTGGTTACTTGTTCCAAGGTAGTAGCTCAACGTGATTGTGGCAGTGGTGGAGCTGCCTTTTTTCATCGTGAAAACACCACCAGCGAATTGCGCCCCTGCGGGAACACTTCCCGTAGTAGAAATTGTCCAAGTCGTTCTATGGTTAACGTCGATCTGGGTTTGTGCGAACTGTTGGCCGGTGTACAACACGTAATCCGCGGCGAGACTCAGCGTGGGAGCCAACACGAACAGCAAGGCCAGCAGATTCCGAGTGACGACCTTCTGCAACCCGCGAAGTTGGACGCGGTTGAATCCTCGAACACGTATGACTTCACTCATGAGAAAACCTTCAAGGAGGCGGTGCAAAGGCGATCACCAAGGCTCAATACGATCGGGCGATACGGTGAGGTTGGCTGCACAGTCAGCGCTCCCTACGGTCTCGCGCTCAGTTACGCCCGACGGCCCAACGGCCCAACGGAATGAAAAATTAGATCCATTCTGGATAGATCCTATCTTGCAAGTAGATCGTTTGTCTAGATTTTTGCGTAAACTACTGTTCCTTCGTTTGTATCGAGTCTCTGGTCGAGGCGTCTCAAACAAGCGCTACACGCGCCCCCATTATGAAAACAACAAAGAAAACCGCCCCTTGCGCGCCAACCGTAGCGCGGGAGCGTCAACAGCGAGGCAACGCCGTGTATCAAGGGCTTGTCAGCGCCTGCGAGCGGCTTTTGAGAGTGCAACCACCCTCTGCAATCACGACCGCCATGCTTTTGACCGAAGCAAATGTGGCTCGTGGGACGCTTTACCACCACTTCGAAAGCGCCTCGGCGTTGATCAACACGACGCTTCTTAAAGCATTCTCAAAGCACGTTGATACCAACATCACCGCCCTGCGGGAACTCATGGAACAGTCGCGCAATCTCGGCGAGTTTGCAGAGGGTCTGCGACAAGTCACCAAAGTCAGCCAGGGGGCGGAGCGGCGGGACACTCGATTCGCCCGTGCGCGACTGATCGCCTACTCGGAAAACAGCCCGAAGCTCCGAAAGATGCTGAGTCGGGAGCAGGAACGACTGACCACGGCCATCGAAGGTATTGTTGTCACCGGACAAAAGAAAGGCTGGGTAAAGCGTACGCTCAATCCGCGAGCGGCGGCCGTCCTGATTCAGGCCTATACCCTGGGCAAAATCGTTGATGACGTTGGTGAATCCCGAATGTCCGAGTCGGACTGGAATTCCCTTATCGACGAAGTGGTCATCGGCGGGATGCTGACCAAGGCAAGCGGTACATGAACCTGCCGCCCAGCTGAGTGATCCTGGCGATCAACCCGACCATACACTCGGCCCGCTTTTTCAAGAGGGTCGACGAGCCCAAGCGCTGGGGAGCTGGGATTTTTTGTAATCGACCTGATTTCTCACCGTCTACAACGAAGCGATCGGCAATCGACTGCTTCGACTGGAAGGCATCGGTCATTCGCTCACTGTTCTCGGTGGTCTACGGGACCCCTCACCATTCGCGACAAGGATCAAGCGCGACCGCTGCTTTAAAATTCTGATAGTCATGGGGCGACGGCGCTTCGCCACGCGGCACAGAAGCGCGCACGCTCCTCGATCACGGCACCCGCGCACAGGGTCGACATCGAGATACGCTCCGTGCGCTGGCTGCGACTCAGCACGGTACCCCGACCATCGAGCGACAGCGTAAAGCGCTGTACCAGCGTCGGCCCACTCGTCAGCGCCGGATCATGCGCGCCGAGCTCGAACGCATAGCCTTGTAAAGTCAGTGCGGATCCAGCGCAGGCCACCCCCGACAGGTGGGTCACCGTCGCTGCGCCCGGCGCGGCGATCTCGCCCTCCCACGTCGTTTGCAGGCTGCCACGAGCACGGGCGCCGACGATGAGTTGGTAGCCATCCTGCGCAGACCAGACCTGCCCGGCACAGAGCTGCGTCCATGTGCTGCTCGGCAGGGCCACGCCGGCACCACTTGCATCGCGCCACAGAACATCCATGGTCCGCGACAGCGGCGCGACCCCGAGCAGGGCACCTTGGCTGCGGTACTCGAGCGCCCAGTCGCGCTCACCGGCCGGGCTCACCGCCGTTTCGAGTGCGCGGTACTGGCCGCCAGTGCTGGTGTCGAGCACCTCGCTGACGATGATCGCAACCGCCTTGGAGGCGACGGCTTCCGCGACCTCAACCGTGGCGTCAGAGGGGACTCCCGCGCCGCTCGACGCCCAGATCACTAGCGCGATCGGTTGACCCGCCGAGCCCGTCGAGACCGTCGTGTTCGTCAAAGTCGTCATGCTCGTCGGGGCCGTCACCGGCATCTCGACGACCGGGGCCGCAGTGCGCTGCACCGCCCCCGGCTTCAACTGCATCTGCGCAGAGGGCACATCGAGGGGCAGCAGTCGTTGCCGCGACGACGCGACCGCCGGCGTGCGTCCCGGGGTCACGGGGAAGCCTTCGAGCGGCGCGCCATCGATCGGCAAGCTCGCCACGCCGTCGACGCTGCTGGTCAGAGCCAGCGGCAGGTAGGTGGAACCCATCTTGATGCCGCGCACGAGCGCATCGACATCGAGCGCCTCGGGGTCGGAGGTCAACGGGTAGTAGGCGCAGGCCTCAGCGGCACCGCAGATGAAACCATCATTGTCGAGGTCCGAGCCGGCGATCAGGAAGTAGCGTCCCGCCGACACGTTCGCAAAGTTGAATGGCGTTTCGGCACCGGCCACGGGCCCGGCCACCTGATGTTTCGTGGCGAGCGAGACGGCATCGATCAGCAGCGCGTACTGATAACCCAACCGACCGGTCACGGTCGCCGAGCGCTTGCTCAAGGATACGCCGACCGTCACCGTGGGGCCGGTACTCGGCGTGAAGACGATACTCCCGTCGTGAAAGCCGTCGGCAAGCGATGCGCGGTTTACCGTGATCGTGTACTTCAGCGTTCGGTTATCCACCACCGTCGGAGATCCGATCGCGATCCAGCTTTGCGAGCTCGACGCGCCGACAAACACGGTCTCAAGACCTACCACGGTGATGTACACATCCCAGGTGGTGTAGGCATCGCCAAAGTTCAGCGTCGAGACGCTTGAGTAGATGCGCCCCGCGGAATCGGCCGCTGAGGAGTTCGCGTTTACCACCGCTTTGTAGGCATTGGCGAGGCCGTGGCCGAAGAATTGGTCCTTGTTGACGGCCCCAAGATCATCCGTCATCGAACCGTTGTTGAGGAGGTTATCCACCTGCGCTGGGGTCAGATCAGGCTTCATCTGCTTCATAAGCGCGATGACACCCGACACGTGCGGTGCAGCCATCGAAGTGCCGGCGATAGCGCGCTCGATGGGGGTGGGTCCGCCCGTGCCGATACGTTCGAGATCACTGCTGTAGATGTCTTCGCCCGCGGCACCCGTGCCCGAGCCACCCGGGGCGACGAGATCGAGCTGCGAGCCGTAGTTCGAGTAGCTGGCGAGATCCTTGCGCGGCGTCACGGCACCGACGGCGATGACGCCATCACAATTGGCGGGCCACCCGAGGGTCGAACGACCATCGTTGCCCGCGGAGGCCACGATCGTGGCGCCCGCAGCCCGGGCCTCATTGATGGCGCTCTGGATCGACTGCGGACAGCTGCCCATACCGCGCAAACTCAAATTGATCACGTCGGACTTGCGCGCCGCCGTCGGCGTGCCGAGTCCCGCGGCGAAACGAATGCCATCGGCGATATCCCAGGTCGTACCCGCACCCTCGGCATCGAGTACGCGCACCGGCAATATCCGCGATGAGCCCGCGACGCCCGTGACCTTGCTCGCTCCCGAAAAGCGCGCCGCCGCCGTGCCGGCGACATGGGTGCCGTGTGAATAGCGGCGCGCGGTCTCAGTACGATCGCTCGATGAGTAGACGCCCGGATCGCTGGCGTCTACATCGCGTCCACCACCATCGCCCTGCGGATCGCTAGTGACGAAGTCGTAGCCCGCGAGCAAATTGGGCGCGAGATCCGGATGCGCGCTGACGCCCGAGTCGACGATCGCGATGGTGACGTTGCTGCCGCCCGTGGTCACGTCCCACGCAGCGGGTGCGCGCAACATGTCGTAGTGCCATCGCTGACGCGCATAGCCACTGCCGCCCGGCACGGCAGTGATGCGCGCGCGATAGTTCGGCTCAGCCGACACCACAGCCGGGTCGCGCGCCAATTCCTTGATGCGCAGCATCGTGCGCAACCGCTGTTCCTGCTCGCTCGACTCGTACCGGGCGCCCTCGGCCAGAGGATTGGTCGAACCACCCTTGCGCGTGCGCTGTGCAGCGGCCGCCGCGTCACCGAGCTTCACGAGCAACGCGCCATTAGACCGCGACGCGACCACATCAAGCGTCTCCACCGCTCCGGGCGTACTGACGTCACTCACAGTCAAGGTTCCCACCGGGGTGCGGGCGAGACCCGAGGAGGGCTGAGTGGCGATACGCGTGCGCGGTACGACGATCGCCTCGTCAACGACGAGCTCGGGCTCGACACCCTCGGCGGCGGACGCGAGACTCGCAGCGCCCGCCGAATCAGCCACCTCAAGCAGATAACGACTCGAACCCGAGAACACACGCACTTCGATGACGTAATCTCCCGTGGCGGGTACGACAATCGATTCGAGGCGGCTCGCGGTCGTCGACGACCTCACCAACACTTGGTCTGAAGCACGGTACAAGTAGAGGTCGAGGTCGCCATCGGTCTGCGTACGGGCCGCGATCTGCAGCGAGATGATCTGACTGCCTCGCAGCGCCACGCGGAACATGTCCCTCGTGTCGCCCTCCGTTCGCACCGCGCCGCTCTGACCAAGGCCTTGCAGGGTGACGTAGCCGCCGAGCACAAAAGGCGCGTACAACTGCTGCGCCGTGGCGATGCTGTTATTGCTCGCACGCGTGCCATTGGCCGTCGTCGAATTCAAATCGTTCGTATCGCTGTCGATTTGCATCACGCCGCTAACGAGCACGTTGCCCGACACTTCGACGCCGCTCGGCGTCGCGCTTCGCGTCGACGAATAGGGTCCATTGCCGACCGAATTGGTCGCGAGTACGTCGCAGGTATAGGCGATGCCGTTCGTAAGCCCCCCTACGCTGAGCGGCGAGCCTGCACCCGACAGCGTCGCCGTCGGCTGACCGCCGGCGACGCAGCGGCCCGTGTAGGACGAAATCCCGGTGCCGCCGGTGAAGGCCGGCGCGGTGAATTCCAGCGTAATCTTATTGTTGCCCGCGGTCGCGGCCGTCAGCGTCGGCGCGCCGGGGGCCACGGCCGTCGCAGTTCCCGTGAGCGATACGAGACGCGGGCTACCGGTCGCGCCGTGGGAGATCGACACCGACGCCGACTTGGCGCCGCTCGTAGTCGGCGCGAAGGTCACGCTGATCACACAGTTGGCGCCCGCTGCGAGACTCGAGCCGCAAGTATTGGTCTGGCTGAATTGCGAGGCGTCAGTGCCCGTGACGTTGATCGCGCTGATCGAAAGGCTCGCGTTGCCGTCGTTACGGAACGTCACCGTACGCGCTGCACTCGTCTGGCCGACACTGATCAAATCGAACTGCAGTAGGTTAACGTTGACGCGGGCGATCGCACCTGTGCCGCTACCGCTCAAAGTGGTCTCGGCTGTCCCGGAGTCGGTGGTCACCGTGATCTTGCCGGTCAACTCCGCAGTGCTGCTCGGTGCGAAACGTACGTTGATAGTGCAGGACGCACCGGCTGCTAGCGTGCGGGGCAAAGATGGCGCGCAATCCTGGCTGGTCGGGAAGCCGAATGAGGCGTTGTCGGTCGGACTCACCAGCAGTGCCGGCAATGCGATAGCGGTGATTTGCAGTGGGCCATCGCCATTGTTGCGTACGGTCACCACCTGCTCGGAACTCGTCGTGCCGACCGTCTGCAGACCAAAACTGATCGTACTCGGCGTCATTACGAGTTGGCCCACCGGCGATCGCCCCGTGCCGGAGAGGGCGACCGTGTCCGGGCTCGACAAGGCGTTGCTTACCACGCTGACGCTCGCGGCCTTGTTGCCCTCGCTCGTGGGCTTGAAGGTCACCGAGATGGTGCAGGTTGCATCGATCGCAAGACTGCTGCCGCAATCGTTGGTCTGGGTAAACTGCGCGTTATCAGGTCCTGCGGTGCCGATCGAGGCAATTTGCAGCACTGCATCGCCTTCATTGCGCAGGCTGACCGTTTTGATCGCGCTCGCGGAGCCGATATTGACGGTGCCGAAGCCGAGGCTTGCGCCACCGAAGACAACTTTGGGCGCCGTACCCTTGCCGGCAATGGGCAACGATGCGGGGCTGCCGGCTGCATTCGAGACGATGCTGACGCTGGCTGCTTTATCACCCGCGGTGGTGGGCTTGAAGCGCAAGGTCAGCGTACAACTTTGTGAGGCCGCCACCGTCGCCCCACAGTCGTGGGTGAGCACGAACTGGATGGCATCAGCGCCGGTGAGCGTGAGGTCCGATACGTTGAGCGTCGCGTCGCCCTCGTTCTTTAAGGTCACCGTACGCGAATCGCTCGTCTGACCCACAGGCAGCGAACCAAAGGCCACCGAAGCACTCGAGAGCGCCACCACAGGTGCCGTGCCCTTGCCCGTCAGCGGGAAGCTCGCGGGTTCCGCCCCGGCGTTGCTCGAGAGGTTGACGCTGGCCGTCTTGTCACCCGGGCTCGTCGGCTTGAACGTCACACTAATCACACACGACGCGGCAGGCGAGAGGGAGGTGCCACAGTCGTTGCTCTGGGTGTACTGATTGCTGTCGACGCCGGCGAGCGTGAGGCTGTTGATCGTCAGCAGCGCATCGCCCGAGTTGCGTAGCGACATCGTCTTGACGTCGCTCGTGGCACCGACATTCACCGATCCGAACGCCAGCGAGGCGGCACCGAAGAGCACCACCGGCGCCGCACCACGCCCGCTCAGGCTGATGGTGACGGGGGCCGCCGACGCATTAGAGGCGATGCTGACGACGGCGGTCTTGTCACCTGCCGTGGTCGGCTTGAAGGTCACGGTGATGGCGCAGTTGCCACCGCTCGCGAGGCTCGCTGCGCAATCCGTTCCCTGCACGAATTGGGAGGCATCCGCCCCGCCCAAACCGATGCTCGAGATAGCAAGCGGCGCGTTACCCTCGTTGCGGACCGTGACGACGCGCGCCTCGCTCGCCGCGCCGACGTTGACGGAGCCGAACGCAACGCTTGTCGAACTCAGCACAAGTAGCGGCGCAGCACCCGTGCCACCCAGCGCGATGCTGGCGGGGCTCGCCGCATCGTTGCTTGTCACGGTAACGGCCGCTCCCTTCAGCCCTGCGGAAGTCGGCTTGAAACTGACATCGATACTGCAACTGGCCTCGGGTGCAACGCTGGCATTGCAGTCGTTGACCATGACGAACTGTGTGGCGTCCGCGCCCGTCACCACGATGCCGCCGACGTTGAGGGGCGCGTTGCCCGTGTTTCGAAGCACAAGCTTGCGCACGTTGCTCGTGACACCGACGTTGACGGTGCCGAAGGCGACGCTGCTCTCGGCGAGCTGCAGCGAAGGGGCAGCGCCCGTACCACTCAAGCCAATGCTCGCAGGCGAACCTGCTGCATTGCTGGCGATGAGCAGGTTGGCGGCCTTATCGCCGAGCGAGCTCGGCTTGAAGCTCACCGACACCTCGCAGCCGGCCTTAGGCTCCAGCGTCGCGCCGCAGGTGCTCGACTGGAGGAACTGACTCGCGCCACCACCCCCGAGGCTGATCCCGGTGAAGGTCAGCGGCACAACAGAGGTATTGGTGAGCGTGATCGCTCGCGCATCGCTCACAGTGCCGAGCAACTGCTTGCCGAACGCCAGCGCAGTCGCACTCGTCGCAAGTACAGGAGTCACGGCCTCGACGGTAACGGTCTTCTCATCGAACCCCGAACCGGGCATCTCACATTTGAGCGTGTAGGTCTTGATGCCCGCAGCCAGAGCTTCGGTTTGTTCGACGCCGGCGACGGCACGCGGACCGCCCCAGCTGCCGCTGGCGGAGCAGGAATTGGCCTCGGTGCTGGTCCAGGTCAGCGTGACACGCTGCCCCACCGGCACCAACGTCGAGGAGATCGCGAAGTTGAGCTTCGGCGTACCAAGCGCCTCTACCGCAGCGTTGGCCACAGCGGTACCACCGGCACCGGTGCAGGTCAGCGTGTACACACTGTTGCGCTTGGTGATCGGACCCGTGGCCTGCGTGCCACCCGCGCGAACCTTGTCGCCCGACCAGTCGCCACTCGCCACGCACGCGGTGGCCTCGGTACTCGACCAGCTCAAGGTGGTGCCTTGTCCGACATTGACTTGCGAAGCGGCTGCCGTGAGCGTCACCGTCGGCTTCGGCGCCACCACGAGCGTGCGCTCGACCCGGGCCGTACCGCCTACACCCGAACACGATATGGCGAATCGCTGTGTGCCGCGCTTCTGATCCGGCAACGTCTCCGTGCCGGAGACCGCCTTGTCGCCCATCCAACTACCGCTGGCTCGACAACTGCGCGTGTTGCTACTCGACCATTCGAGCGTGACGCTTTCGCCAGGCTCGATCACCTCGGCGCTCAGGCGGAACGTGACCCCGGGCGGAGCAACGACCGTGACCGTCGCGATCTTGCTCGCATCGCCGCCGGGACCCGTGCACGACAGCGTATACGTGGTAACGCCGGTTTCCAGCGTGGGCGTCGTGTACGTGCCGGACACTCCGACCGAGCCACTCCAATCGCCACTCGCCACGCAACTCGTGGCGTCTGTCACCGACCAGCGCAGCGTGGCCGTGTTGCCGGTCGCGATTTCAGGAGTCACCGCCGAGAACGTGATGCCGGGCTTGGCGACGACCAACACGACCAAAGACTCTTTGACCGATCCGCCGACACCCGTGCACGTCAGCGAGTAGGTCTTGGTACCACGCGTCAAGTTGGTGAGCGTCTCCGATCCCGACACCCCCTTGCTGCCGCTCCACGAACCGGTGGCCGTGCAGTTGCTGGCATCGATGCTCGACCAGGTGAGAGTCACGCTCTCGGCGGGCTCGACCGTCTCCGCACTTGCGGTCAGCGAAACGATCGGCGGCTGCACGGCCTTGATCGTCACCGTCTCCTGATCATCGCCGTTAGGGCCTTCGCAAGTGAGGGTGAACACGTTTTGAACCTTAGTCAGAGGTCCGGTGGACGCGCTACCACTCGTTGATCGATCGCCGCTCCAGTCACCGCTCGCCACGCACTTGCTCGTATCCGAGCTTGACCAACGCAAGGTCGTGGCGTTGCCTGAGCCCACTTCACCGAGCGTCGAGGACAATGTCACGGTGGGCCTGGGGATGACCGTCACCGTGCGCGACACGCGCGCCGTTCCGCCGACCCCGGTACACGAGAGCGTGTAGGTCTTGGTGCCGCGCGTCAGATCCTCCAGCGTCACGCTGCCCTGCGTCTCTCTCGAACCGGTCCAGGACCCACTCGCGGTGCAGGACTTCGCATCGGTGCTCTCCCACTCCAGCGTCAACCCCTCGCCCGGTGCCACCACCTCGGCGCTCGGTGTCAGCTGGACAGTGGGCGCAGGCACTGCCCGCACAGTGACACTCTCGGTGTCTTCGCCGTTCGGGCCCTCGCAGCGCAGCGTGAAGATGTTATCCCCGGCTTCAAGCGGCTCAGTCGTGACCGATCCCGACGTGTTGCGCGCGCCACTCCAGGCACCACTGGCGGCGCATGCGGTCGCATCGGTGCTCGACCAGCGCAAGGTGGTCGTACGTCCCGCGGCAATCTCCGCCGCACTGGCTGTGAGGGTCAGCGCCGGACTCGGCACGACCTGCAACTCGACGCTGCCACGCGCGATACCCGCCGCTCCACGACAACTCAGCGAATAGGTTCGCTTACCCTTGACGAACACCTGCACCGACTCGGATCCCGAGGCGGGCTTGTCACCGGTCCAACCGAGGCTCGCGCGGCACGACTCCGAGTCCGTGCTACTCCAGCTGATCGTTGCCGATTCGCCGGGCTTGATGACGGCGGGCACGACCGACATCGACACCGTGGGCGCCGACACCACACCCACCGTCACGCTCGCCGAATCCTCGCCTCCCGCGCCCGTGCAGGCGATGGAGAAGTTGTTTTCCGTTTTGGTGAGTGGGCCGATCGACTCGGTTCCCGATCGCGGCTTCACGCCAGACCAATCACCGGAGGCGGTACACGCCGACGCATCGGTCGCACTCCAGCGCAAGGTGACATTCTTGCCGACGGGCACAGTCGACACGCTGGTCGTGAAAGTGACCACCGGCACCGCAACCACCGCCAAACGAACGGAGCTGCGCACCGTGCCGGCCACACCGCGACAGGAGAGCGAGTAGGTTCTCGTGCCCTTGGACAGATTGGCGAGCACCTGCGAACCCGATGCGGGCAAGGCGCCCGTCCATGAACCGCTCGCCGTGCACGAGTCGGCATCGGTCGTCTCCCAGGTCAGGGTCACCGGCTGATTGGGGTTCGGCGTGTCGTCACTCGCCTTGAAGGTGAGCGTCGGCGCCGGCAACGCGTTGACGATAACCGCGCGGGTGATCGAGGCGCCACCCGCGCCAATGCACGTCATGATGAATTCGTTGTTGCGCTCCGTCAGCGCCGCCGACACGGCAGATCCGGTGCGCGCACGCACGCCGGTATACTCGCGATTCCACGCGCCGCTGCCGACGCACGCCGACACATTGGTCGCGCTCCAGCGCAACGTCGCCGTGCGCCCTGCAGCGACCTTGGTGACGGTAGCGGAGAATTCGAGGGTCGGTGACCCATCAGTGCTTGCCGCGCAAACACCGCTGAACAAATACAGCAGGAGTTGGAGAGCGAGCCTTTGCTGTGAGATTTTGAATCACCGAAGCCGAACCCGAACGGGAATATGGTAGCCGCGCAGGCTCCGCGAGCGACTCACGCCAGCCGCAGAATTACATCCGTTTTGGCGAGCATCTCTGGCCGATGCCGATACTCGCAAGCGACCTCGGCTATCGGTTCAGTTGTTGGCGCAGCCGGGTGCACTCGAGCAGATCCGAGCGCCCTGCGACACTCGGGAGGCGTTGTCGGCGTCGAGCTGAAGCCGCAGCTGGAGTTGGTCGCGGGTCAGGCACTCTTCCTTCGCGAAGCGTGAGCCGAGCCGGACGTCCTTGCGGCAGTAGCGCGGCTCCTCGCCGCGCAGCATCTTGACTCGCCAGCCGACCGGAATCTTGAAGTCGGCCCGCGGATCGGCGCCCGAAGCGGGAGGCGCTGGCGTAGCGACAGAAGCTGGGGCAGACGGCGGCATCGACGTCGAGGGCCCGGCCGGCGGCAACGCCTGCGATGCCGCCTGCGGCGAAGACACCATTGCGATCGCCGCGAACAATATCGGGACAATGTTTCGGATCATGGCGTGAACCTCGCGGCAGATCGAATTACCCAATTACACCACCGCCGACTCCAGCATGCGCAGCGTGCCTGCATCCGCGTCAAGTTCGACCTCGACGCCTATCGGCAAGGTGAACTGCGTGCTGATGTGACCCAGCATCGCGCCGTAGTACACGGGTACCTTCAGTGGCAGCAGATGATCAGCGAGCACGTCCGGAATGGTGAGCGATCCGAAACCCTCGCCCGGGTCACACTTGCTGCAGGTACCCCACGCCACACCCCGCACGCGATCGAGCACACCCGCAAGCTTCAGCTGCACGAGCATACGATCGAGACGATAAGGCGCTTCCTGCACATCCTCCAAAAAGAGGATCGAGTCGGTGAAATCAGGCAGATACGGCGAACCCACGATGGCCGTGAGCACGGTGAGATTGCCACCCAGCAACCGACCGCGCGCCTTGCCCGGATGCAGCGTACGCGTGCGATGCTCGGTGGGTACGAGGGCGCGCGTTGCCTCGCGCGGGTTTGCGAACAGCGCCGCTTCGCCGTCCCAGGTGATCCGCTTCAGCCACTCGACGTTGGTGCGGTTCCACTCACTCGCCCCGTTCGGGCCGTGGAAGGTGACGAGACCCGTGCGTGCGTGCAGCGCGAGCAACAGCGCCGTGATGTCGCTATAGCCGATCAAGGCCTTGGGGCTGCGTGCCACCGCATCGAAGTCGATGAGCGGCAACAACCGCGCCGCGCCCCACCCGCCGCGTATGCAATGAATTGCCTTGACCTCGGGATCGCGAAACATGGCGTTGAGGTCGGCCGCTCGATCGGCGTCGCGCCCGGCAAGATAACCATAGCGATCGTTGACATGAGCGCCGAGCTTGCCCTTGAGCCCCAACGCGGCCAGCGCTTCGAGCAGCACATCGAGATCGAGCGGATCCCAGTTGGCGCTCGAGGGAATCATCAAGCCGATCGTGTCGCCGGTCCGGATGCGCGGCGGCTTCAGGGCGCGTTTTCGGGCCAACGCCCCCGGCGGTGTCGGTGCAGCACCGCGCTGTGCCGGCGCAGTTTGGCCGGCCCCACCCATTAGCGGAACAATCGCCGCAAGCGCGGCGGCCTTCAGCACATCACGTCGGGAGTTCATGGCTCGACAGTATACGACCCTCGCCCTGCCAATACCGACACCATATCGCACTGCCCTTCAGCCACTCGAACCAGAGCACCGAGGCGACACCGGCCGCGAGTGCGGGCAGCAGATCACGCAGGGTGACCGGACCGAAATCGAACAAGTCACGGATCGGCGAGATCGCGAGCGCCGCCGTGAGAAATAGCACGCCGAACCCGGTCACCCATGCCAAGGCCGCATTCGGTTGGCGCAGCATGTGCCACAGCGAGTGGGTCCACGAGCGGTTAACGATGATCAATGCGATGACCGCGACGACCAGCGTCGTAAACGTCAATGCCCGAGCGACGTCAGCCCCGTGCACGGGCAGCGCGATCAGGAAGACGCTCGCGCAAACGATGAGCATGCTGGCTCCTTGCAGCAAGGCCATGACCACAAGGCCTCGCGAAAACAGGCGGCTACCCACAGGGCGCGGCGGACGGCGCATAACCCCACTCTCCTCACGCTCGGCCTCAAAGATCAGCGCGCAGGCGGGGTCGATGATGAGCTCGAGAAACACAATGTGCAGCGGCAGCAACAGCAACGGCCAGGCGCTCTCCAGCACAGGCAGCATGGAGAGCCCTGCGATCGGCACATGCACGGCGAGGATGAAGACGCTCGCCTTGCGGATGTTGTCGTAGATCCGCCGACCGAGTCGCATCGCCGTCACGATGGAGGCGAACGAGTCATCCAGCAACACGAGCGCGGCCGCCTCTCGCGCCACATCGGTGCCCCGTCGGCCCATGGCGATGCCGATGTGCGCGGCCTTCAGTGCCGGCGCATCGTTGACCCCGTCGCCCGTCATCGCGACGACGTCGCCCCTCGCCTTCAGTGCCTCGATGATGCGCAGCTTCTGTTCCGGCAGCACGCGTGCAAAGACATTGGTCCGCGCGATGCGTGGTGCGAGCGATGCGGCATCAAGCTGCGCGAGCTCCGCGCCGGTCATGACCTCGATATCCACCCCGAAACCGGCCGCGCGCGCCGTCGCCCGTGCCGTGGCGGGATAGTCTCCCGTGATCATCACCACTCGTACCCCGGCTGCCTGACACTCAGCGACCGCCCGTGGGACCTCTGCCCGCAGAGGATCAACGAAGGCAAACAAGCCCAGCCACTGCCAGCGAGCCTCAGAGCTCTCAGAGCGCTGCTCGGCCACCGCAAGCACCCGCAACCCCTGCTCTGCGAGCGCGGCCACCTCGCCCTCGATGCGGGACCACTCGGCACTCTCCAAACCACAAAGCCGCGCGATCGACTCGGGTGCGCCTTTGGCCGCCTGCCACTGCTGCAGCGAGACCGACTCCCGCCAATGCCGAATCAACACCGGTCGCTGTGGCGAATGAGGCTCCTCATGCATCAACTCAGCAGCCTCGTCCGCGAGCCTCACGCCGAAACGCCGCGCCGCCTCACCGACCGCACGATCCATCGGATCATGCCCGACCAAACGACTTGCCCACGCGCCCACACGCAGCAGATGCAGTGCGGCGGACGGCAACTGCTCGAGCACAGCGAGCTCGTGCTCCTCGCCCGCGCAACGCAAACGCGTCAGCGCCATGCGGTTCTCCGTCAGGGTGCCGGTCTTGTCCACGCACAGCACCGTCGCTGACCCCAGCGCCTCGATCGCCGGCATACGCCGCGTTAGCACCTGATGCCGACCGATGCGCCATGCACCGAGTGCGAGAAACACCGTCAGCACCACCGGGAACTCTTCGGGGATCATCGACATCGCCATCGCGATGCCCGCGAGCCCGCCCTCGCGCCACGCCGCGACATCGCCACCCCGCGTCAGCGCGTAGGTAACACCGACCAGCACGCAGGCGAGCAAACCCGCCACCGCCAACACCCGCACCACCCGGCGCGTCTCGCGCTGCAACGGCGTGGCTTCGTAGGTTACGGCGCCGAGCGAGCGGCTGATCGAAGCGAATTCGGTGGCCGCGCCCACGGCGATCACCTCGCAGAGGCCATGCCCTGCCGTCACCAACGTACCGCTGTAGAGTCCGGCGTGATCGTCACCCCCGGGGCGCTGCAGCATCGAGGCTTCGAGGGAGGCGCGCTTGCGCACCGGCACTGATTCGCCCGTGAGCAGCGACTCATCCACCGTCAGCAACGCCGACTGCCGCAGCAGTGCATCGGCCGGAACACGATCCCCCTCGTTGAGCAGCACGAGATCTCCCACCACGAGCTCTCGCGCTGCAATACGACGCTCGACGCCATCACGCAGTACGAGCGCGCGAGGGCTCGCAAGGCCGCCGAGCGCCTCAAGCGCGCGCTCCGTACGACGCTCCTGCACCACGGTTAGCGTCACGACGAATCCGACGCAGACCAGCAACAGAGCCCCGTCGGCCGGCTCCCCCATCAACGCGTAAAGCAGCGCGCCCGCGAGCAGCAAGCCGATCATGGGTTCGCGCAGCACCTCGAGCAGTAGCCGGTACCATCCGGGCGAGCGCGTCTCGGGCAAAGCGTTGGGCCCATCGCGACTGAGGCGGGCGGCCGCATCGGCGCTCGAGAGGCCGGTGGTCAGCGCATCGCCGCGCCCGATGTCCATGGGATGAGGAATCATAGGTCGCAAAGATGCGCCTCGATTCATCGTACAATCAAGCCGTATGCAAACAGACGCTCAACGAATTGCATTGATCATTGAAGACGACCCGACCTTCGGCGAGGTCATGCTCAGCGCCGTGCATCAACTGTTCGGTGGCTGGCAGGCTGCGCTCGTGCGCTCGGGCGCCGAAGCCACCGAGTGGCTCGAGTCGGGTGCGCCTGCACCCGCCCTTGCGCTGGTGGATCTTGGCCTGCCGGATGTCAGCGGTATCGACGTCATCAGCCAACTGCGCGCCCGATGCCCGGATATCCCGATCCTCGTGGTGTCGGTGATTTCGGCCGAGCGCAGCGTGCTCGCTGCGATCCGCGCGGGCGCACGCGGCTATATCCTCAAAGATGAAAGCGTGGGTCAGATCGCCGAGGCCCTGGAGCAGGCGCTGCTCGGCAACTATCCGATCAGTCCGGCTCTCGCCCGATACCTCTTCAAGCTGGCGGGCGCCGCCGAGCTCTCGGATGGACTCGCGAATCTGACGCCCAAGGAACTCGAGCTACTTCGTCACCTCGCGCGAGGCCGGACATACGCCGAAGCCGGGCAGGAAATGGGCGTTGCGATCTCCACGGTGCAGACCCATATCCGCAACCTCTACCGCAAGCTCGACGTGCACTCGCAGGTGCAGGCCGTGACGAAGGCGCAGGATCGCGGCTTGATCTGAGTACTGAACTCAGCGCCGCACGAGATCAAGAACCTCGGTGGCGTTGAGCGTGCTCGCGCGCTCACGGATGGCGGGCAGATACTCCTGCTGCATCTGCCGCGCAGGCTGCAACAGTTCCTGATACGTCTGCTTGAGCAGCGCCGTGCTCATCACCCGACCACCTGCGTAGTAACGCTTGGCCAAATGACCGAGCGCATAGGTGCTCGCGAACGAGAAGGCCATGCCGGTTGCGGCGCGTGACAGCCCGCCCATCGTCTTGCCCGCCGCCTTGCCGATGAGTCCACCGATGAGCTTGCGACCGATCTGCTCGACGTACTGAGAAGTCAGACCGACGCCGACGGTAGCGAGGAATTCCTTGATGTGACCTTGATCGAGCTCGACCCCGTGCGCCTTGCCAATGCGGTACACGAGCCGCACCTGCAGCGGGATGATCGCCATCGAGGCCCAGGACTGGGGCAGCAATTCCAAGGCCCCGTTCAGGATCGCGGTGTTGAGGATGGTCTTGTCGAGTTCGGCTGAGGCGGGTCCGGGTGCCGCAGCAGGTGCCACGACAGCCTTGGGCATTGCCGCGGTCGCCACGGCGGCGTAGGCCGCCGCACCGCCCACTGCCGCAGCGCCGGCGATCGCCGCCGACTGGGACTCGTGCGCGCTGGCCGCCGCATCGCCCTGCAGGCCCAACTGGTTGCGCAGACCCTCGAGAAAGGTCGCCTCGGCCGGATTGCGCAATCCGTCAGCCTCGCAAACGCACACCGCCAGCTCATAAGCGAGCTGACGATGCTCGAGCTCGCGCAGGGTCGAAACGGCTTGCGCCAGAGTGACGCGGCGCAGCAGCACATCCTGGTAGACACCGGCCAAGGAGGCGCCCGCCCCCGCCAGAGATTCAGCGGCCTCGCGAATGGATTCGCGCTCGGCGTCGGCCTTTTGGCCATCGACGAGTGCAGCGTGAATGAGGATGTTCAGTACGGCGCGTTGTTCGGCAGCGTTCATTAAGTTTCCGTAGGACAGCCTGTAACAGGCCGATAGACGCGCGATGCGCAGTAAAGTTCCATTCATGAACGCCGATCCCTCGTCCTCCACGCCACCGTCGTCGCCTACCCCACTGCCCCTCGCCCGCCTCGGGCTCGCCTTGCTGCAGGCCGCAGCCCTCTGGGGACTGCACCAGTCGATCAACTCTGGGCAATGGCCGGCGACATCCCCAGGCTGGTTGCTGTCCGCCTATCTCGTCAGCGCGCTACTGCCGCTCACGCTGCTCGTGCTCGCCGAGCATTGGCGGACGCGAACGCTTTGGGTGGTGGCGACCGCGTTGACCCTCATCGGCCTACTCGCCGGTCACAACACCGCAGCCGGGGTACGCATCGGCGCCGATGGCATCGACGAGCGCTATCCAGCCGCCTTTGCGGGTGCGGTGCTGCCGGTGTTGATCGCCTGGTTCGTCATGCTGCCCTGGGTGCGTGCGCGCCTCGAGACGGGGCAGTGGGTACCACCCTACCCGGAGCTTTTTCGCATCGTCTGGCGCACCTGCCTAAGCCTTGCCGAGGCGGCGCTATTCACCCTGCTCTTTTGGGCGCTGCTCGCGCTCGGCGCCGCCCTGCTCAACACGCTCGGCATCACGCTGCTCAAAGAATGGATCACCGATCCACGCTTCGCCTATCCCGCAAGCACGGTGGCGGTGGCGCTCGCCATCCATCTCATCGGCCGGACCGATCGACTGATCGACGGTGTTCTTCAGCAACTGCTGGGCTTGATGCAATGGCTGCTGCCTCTGGCGGCCCTGATCGTCATCGTCTTCACGCTCGCCCTGCTGCCCCGCCTGCCCACACTGTGGGTCGATGGGCAGCGGGTGATGGATAGCGCTTGGTTGCTGTGGCTGGTCGCAGCCACGGCGCTGCTCTTCAACGCAGCCTTCAGCGACGGTGAACGCCCCCCGGTGTATGGCCGCTGGCTGGCGATCGCGCTGCGCGCCGTGCCGCCTCTGCTCGTCATCGTGGCGGCGACCGCGCTGTTCTCGATCACGCTGCGAGTGCTCGATCTCGGTCTGACCGTACCTCGCTACTGGGCCTGGATCACGGCCGTGTTTGCGCTGCTCTATTCGGCTGGCTATGCCGCTGCGGCCCTGCGACCCGGCCGATGGCTGGCAGGGATGGCGCCCGTCAACATCGCACTCGCCGTTGCCTTGGTGGCCGTCGTCTTGCTCAGCCTCACGCCGCTCGCCAATCCCCTGCAAGTGTCGATTCGTAGCCAAACTGCCATCGTGCAACACGGAAACATCGAAGCCCGTGAGGGTGCGCGCGCTTATCTCGCCTTCGAGGGCAGCGCGGCGGAGCGCTACCGAGTCTGGCGCAGCACGCTGCGAGTGATGCCGGGCGGCAGCGTCGATGCGGCACTCGAATCACGGCTACGCGAAGAGTTCGAGCGGGCGCCGCGACTACTCGCGGGCCCCACGAGCGGGCCTCGACCCGCACTGCTTTGGCTCGACATGGACGCCGATGGTGAGCGGGACGCCTTGCTCCTCACCGGAGCAAAGGACTATCGCTTGTTCACGCGCAGCGGCGGCAGCTGGGTGCTGAGCTCGGGTGGCTGGCTGCAGGCGATTCCGGAGCGTGGACGCCGCAGCACGTCGATCCCCCGCGAGGCCTTCAATACGGCGCTGAAGGACGGGGATTTCGGTACGCTGCCTCCTGTGGTGCAGGAGTTGCGCGCGGGCGCACACCGCTACCAACTGCAACCTGTCTTACGGTGAGGGACCGACGCGCCATGGAAATCGACATCATCCTCGAACCGGACCTGACGCCGCGCCAAGTGGCCGAGCTCGGGCAGAAGGCCGAACAGTACGGCGTGCGCGCCATCTGGTC
>Ga0315906_10003999_pt1 | contig 19217 bp, 19 predicted proteins | sample LakEriMetagenome_4_FD_203526 | JGI IMG/M metagenome (GOLD analysis project Ga0315906, IMG submission 203526) | Freshwater fungal communities from buoy surface, Lake Erie, Ohio, United States - Buoy 2 MA122 | ecosystem: Environmental > Aquatic > Freshwater > Lake > Lake biofilm | place: USA... | reverse complement strand
GCGCGATGTCGAACGAGATGTCGTCCAGCGCCAGCAGCGTGCCGCGGCGGGTGGGGAACTCCACCCGCAGGTGGCGCACTTCAAGCAAGGGGGCGGTCATGGGGGCAGTGCGGGCCGGGTTGGCGGTATTCAGCAGAGTTCAGTGCGATGAAGGCGAGAAGTGTGAGCCGAGAAACGTGAAGTGCGCCAGAGGTCGGACGCTCAACGTAGCCGGGGGTTGACCGCATCGCGCAGCCAGTCACCCAACAGGTTCACGCTGAGTGCAATCAGCACCAGCATCAGGCCCGGAAAGATGGTGATCCACCACTCGCCGGAGAACAGGAAGTCGTTGCCCACGCGGATCAAGGTGCCTAGCGAGGGCGAGGTGGGCGGCACGCCCACTCCCAGGAAGGACAGCGTGGCCTCGGTCAGGATGGCCTGGCCCACCTGGATGGTGGCCAGCACCATCACCGGGCCCAGCACATTGGGCAGCACATGCTTGAGCATGATGCGCCCGGGCGAGACGCCGATCACGCGCGCGGCCTGCACGTACTCCTTGTTGCGCTCCACCAGGGTGGAGCCACGCACGGTGCGGGCATAGGGCACCCAACCGGTGAGCGAGATCGCGATGATCAGCACGCTGAAGGCCAGCGCCTCATGCGCATTCGGGAACAACGCACGGCCCACACCGTCGATCAGCAGCGCCACCAGGATGGACGGGAAGGACAGCATCACGTCGCACACGCGCATGATGAAGGCGTCGATCTTGCCGCCCACGAAGCCCGACAGCAGGCCCAGGCTCACGCCCACCACCACCGACAGCAGCACTGCGGCAAAGCCCACGAACAGCGAGATGCGCGCGCCGTACATCAGGGCCGACAGGATGTCGCGCCCCTGGTCGTCCGTGCCCAGCAAATACTTGGCTCTGCCATCCGCCTCCCAAGCCGGCGGGAGCCGGGCATCGCTCAGGTCCAGCGAGGCCAGGTCAAACGGGTTGTGGGGCGACACCCAGGGCGCGAACAGCGCACAGAACATGCAGATGAAAGCCAGCACCGCCGCGACGATGGCCACCGGTGAGGTGCGGAAGCTGTACCAGATGTCACCGTCGAAGAAGCGGGCCCAGGCGCCCGGAGCCGCCACCATGGCGGGCACGGCCGCCACACCCGCACCCGCACCAGTAGAGTCGGAAGAGTTGCTCATGCGTTCAATGCCCCGCCGTCGATTTCTCGATGCGCAGCCGCGGGTCGACGGCGAAGTACAGCAGGTCTACCACCAGGTTGATGATGACGAAGATCAGCGCAATCAGGCACAAGTAGGCCGCCATCACCGGGATGTCAGCGAACTGCACCGCCTGGATGAACAGCAGGCCCATGCCAGGCCATTGGAAAACCGTCTCGGTGACGATGGCAAAGGCGATCAGGCCGCCCAGTTGCAGGCCCGTGATGGTGATCACCGGCACCAGGGTGTTCTTCAGCGCATGGCCGAAGTACACCGCCCGGTTGTGCAGGCCGCGCGCGCGGCCGAACTTGATGTAGTCGGTGCGCAGCACTTCCAGCATCTCGGCACGCACCAAGCGCATGATGAGCGCGAGTTGAAACACCGACAGCGTCACTGCCGGTAGCACCAGGTGCTTCCAGCCGTCCACCGTCAGCAAGCCGGTGGTCCAGGTGCCCAGGGCCACGGTGTCGCCCCGGCCGAAGCTCGGCAGCCACTTCAGCATCACCGCGAAGAACAGGATCAGCAAGATGCCGATCAGGAAGGTGGGCAGTGACACGCCCAGCAGCGAGATCATCATCACCGCCTGCGAGCCGAAGGTGCCGCGCTTCAACGCCGCGTAGACGCCGAGCGGAATGCCCACCAACAGTGCGATCACGGCCGCCACCAAGGCCAGCTCCAGCGTGGCCGGGAAGCGCTCGGCGATCAGCGCCGACACCTTGCGCCCCTGGCGCAGGCTCAGGCCGAACTCGCCCTGCACCGCATTGCCCACGAACTTGGCGAACTGCACGGGAAAAGGCTGGTCCAGGCCCAGGTCCTGGCGCAACTGGTCGCGCTGCTCCTGCGTGGCGTCCTGCCCCAGCAGGCTGGTGACCGGGTCGCCCACGTGCTGGAACAGCATGAAAGCCAGGAAGGCCACCGTGAGCATCACGATGACGGCCTGCATCAGCCGGCGAAGAATGAAAACAAGCATGTAGCTGTGGTATCGGGGGTGTCTGTGCCGTGGCTCGGTGGCCCGCGGGCACTGACGTCAGCCAAGCCCGCGATCATGCTGCAAACCTGTGCAGCACGCAAAAGGGAAAGCCCCAAGGTGGAGTCTCCTTCCAACCCTGTAAGGCGATCCTGAGGCGCAGGCGGATGAGTACCGAAGACTGCGCGCGAGACTCAGCTCAAGCCAGCAGTTCAATCGGGCCGTACCAGGCTTCAGCACTGGCCCGCGTGTTGTCTGCGTCAGTCATCTTGCCGATGGCCATCAGAGGGCCTGGCTTCTCACCAAAGACACGCTCATAGTCGGCCACCAGGTCGCGCTGGTGCACTCGCCACGTGCCCAGATGCTCGGGCCCGGAGTCCACCACCAGCTTGCGGATGCGGTCGCTGCGCGGATTGACCACCACGCTGCCCAGGGGCTTGCGCGTCTCCCACACGTACATGAGCGTGGCATAGGGCGGTGCTTCACCCGTGAGTGCCTGCGCTAGATCGAACATCGCCCGGTTGCGCGCCGACAAGCGAGCGCGGTCGCCATCGAAGGCGAAGATCACCCGGGCCACCGCGTCCTCCAGGTCCACGTCGGCAATGCTGGCCTGGGGATTGAGGCGATCCACCCGCCAGGTCCAACGGGCCTGCCCCAGACGCTCCGCCGGCACGTCCACCTTGCGCCGCCACATGCTGGCCGAGCTCTGGGCCCGCGCATGCACCGCCAAGCGCCCGTCCTTGCGCACGCGCGCATAGCGGGTTGCCTGCTTACCAGGCAGTGGGACTTCGTGCCATCCGTCGGGCGCCGGCGCCTGGCCCAGGGCGCCTGGGGGAGGCTTGCTCCAGAACGCGCAGCCTTGCAGCGCGAGGCCAGCCAGTGGGGCGAGCAGCAACGCGCGACGCTGGGACAAAGCCGCCGAAACCGGCATCTCATGCAGGTCTTCCGGGGAGCTCTCAGACATGGTGGCCACCTCTCAACTCGCCCGTCACACCCAAGGGCCGCAGGCGTAAAAAAGCCGCCCGAAGGCGGCTTCTTGATGCCGGGGAGGGCAACCCCTCCCCTTCACGCACTCAGGATCAGAAAGCGTGACGGACGCCGAAGTCCATGCCGGTGGAAGAACCGCCAGCAGCCGTCGTCGAGCCGTTCAGGGCTTGAGCGGAGATGCCGGAGTTGCTCACGCGAGCGTAAGTGGCGTACAGAGCCGTACGCTTGGACAGGTTCGTCACGTAGCCCAGCGAGGTCTTGCTGGCCTTGCCATCGGTCACGCCAGCAGCGGTCTCGGTCTCGTAGCGAGAGAAGGCCACGCGGATCTCGTTGGTACCCATCGGCACGTTGGCGCCGAACAGAGTGCCGGAGCCCTTCTTGCCGCCAGAAACCTTGTCGCTCGTCCACAGGGCGCTGACCTTGGCCACGCCCAGGTTGTAAGAACCGCCCAGGTTGGTGGAGGTGATCTTGCCGGTGGCGAACTTGGTGCTGCCGTTGGCAAAAGCCAGGCTCAGAGGACCAGCGTCGTAGCCGAGGCGGAAGCTGAAGCCGTTGCCATCATTGCTGGTGGCGGCGCCGCTGTTGTTCTCACCACGGTACATCTGGGCGAAGGCGTGCAAACCCTTGCCTGGGCCGAGGGAGTTGCCGTTGAAAGCCATGCCGTACAGGTAGGCCACGCTGTTGGAAGCGCGCACGGTGGTGGCTCCACCCAGCGAGGAGTTCAGCAGCTGGGAGGTGCCCACGCCGTTGGTGCCAAACGGGTCATAGACCGTGTGGTTCCAGAAGTGCGGGGTGTAGTCACGGCCCAGGCGCAGCTCGCCCCAGCCACCGCCCCAGCTCACGGTGGAGCGGCGGTTCATGGTCAAACCACCGCCGCCGGAAGCGCCGGTAGCCTGGTTGTTGGTGTTGGTAGTGCCGAAGGAACCGTTGTCGTTGTTGACACCAGCCTCGAGCCAGAAACCAGCGCGGCTGCCACCGCCCATGTCTTCAACGCCGCGGAAACCCAGGCGCGAAGAGTTGTAACCGGAGTTGGTGATTTGGGTCTTGTCGGTCAGGCTGCCGTTGCCGATGGCGTACGTGGCGTCGACGATACCCCAGATGGTGACGGAAGACTGAGCGGAAGCAACACCTGCGAACGCGGTCAGCGCAGCCAGGGCGAGCATGGACTTCTTCATTGCGGAATTCTCCTAGGTTGAACAAGACATCCCGATCTGGGAGCTGCAGCCAAGAGCCCGTTGCTTGGGACTCACCGCAGCTTCATCTCTGGAAGCTGTGGATATTGCACCAGACCCAACGACGCCTTGCAAACCCGTGCCCGCGAAATGCCAAGATCTTGTTGCCTCCGCACAACGGCGCAAGGAGGTACGGACTGGGGTTCTGGATCGAAAGCAAAAAACGAGCCAAACCGCAATCCTGACGTTTCCTGATGACCAGCACTGACCAAGCCCCAGGAAAGCGCCGGGGCCAGCGCACCGCACCGCACGGCGCAAGATGGGAAAGCCTCATGGCGTATCCTCATCACCACATGCACACGCCCTTTGACGCAACCCCGCTGGACCGCTGCCTGTCCAGCCTAGAGAACGCCCTGCGCACAGTTTCGGGCGCCAGCCTCGCCTCACGCCCCACGCCCCGCCCCTCGAATGAAGGCACGGCGGCAGACGGCGCCGCAGCCCGTCGCGCTGAAGGTCATGACGCCTCCGACGAGGACCGCCGCCTGTCAGCTGCCCTGATGCGCGTGAACCACGTGGGCGAGGTGTGCGCGCAAGCGCTGTACCAGGCGCAGGCGCTCACGGCCCGGAGTCCGCAGTTGCGGGAACAGATGCTGGCTGCGGCCCGGGAGGAGGCCGACCACCTGGCTTGGACGCAGGAGCGTCTGCGGGAACTGAAGGACCGGCCCAGTCTGCTGAACCCGCTGTGGTATGCGGGCTCGTTTGCCATTGGCTTGGTGGCTGGGCGTTTGGGTGATGCCGCGAGCCTGGGCTTTGTGGTGGAGACGGAACGCCAGGTGGAGGCGCACTTGGCAAGCCACCTGGAGCGCCTGCCCGCCCACGACCTAGCGTCACGCGCCATCGTGGAGCAGATGAAGCAAGACGAGGCCCGCCACGCCGACGACGCCCTGGCCGCTGGCGCAGCCCCCGTGCCCGCGCCCGTCAAGGCGCTAATGCGGGCGGCCGCCCGGGTGATGACCACGGTGGCGCACCGGGTTTGAGGGCTGTTGGAGGGCAGTATTTGAGTTTGTTGGGCGGAGACTCCGTTTCGCCCACGATTTGCTCAGGCTGTTGAGCAATTTCACTCAGCGAACTGAGCAACTTGCCGTCCTGACGGTACTGTCATAGTTTTTGATGCGAAACTGCATCAATTCAAATGAGGTACCGCCATGCGAACGACCGTGACGATCGATGACACGCTGTATGAGCGTGCCCTGGAGGTGGCAGACCCCGCCATGGACAAGGCCGATCTTTTTCGTGAGGCGGTCAAGACCTTCGTGCGGGTGCAGGCGGCCAAGCGTCTGGCTGCCTTGGGCGCTGCAGCGCCGCAGATGACGGCGGTACCCCGGCGCCGTGAGGACGCAGGCTCGGGCAGCACAGCGCCGTGACGGGCGTCCTGGTTGACACGTCGGTCTGGGTGGATCACTTCCGGCAGCGCAACGACGGGTTGATGCACCTGCTGGAGCGAGATCTGGTGTTGACGCATCCCTTGATCATCGGGGAGATCGCCTGCGGCACCCCGCCCCATCGCGCCCAGACACTGACCGATCTGTCCAGCCTGCAACAGACCCCGCAGGCGGGGATTCGGGAGGTCGTGGACTTCATCGAGCGCGAACGCCTGTTCGGACTGGGGTGTGGGCTGGTGGATCTGTTACTGCTTTGCTCCACACTGCTGACACCTTCAGCCCGGTTATGGACCCTGGACAAGCGCCTGAGCACCCTGGCGGAGCGCTTCGGGGTGATGCACGCAACTGCGCCGCACTGAAGCGGCTCCACGGCCCTCAATGCCGCTCAGCCCCCACCACCGGACATCGCGTCTCACCCCTCCACCACCTCAAAACTCGTGGTCACGGCAGCCGTCTTGGCCAACATGATGGTGGCCGAGCAGTACTTCTCGTGCGACAGCGCCACCGCGCGCTCCACAGCCGCGGCGGGCACGCCCTTGCCAGTGACCACAAAGTGCAGATGGATCTTGGTGAAGACCTTGGGGTCGCTGTCCGCACGCTCGGCCTGCAGCTTGACCTGGCAGCCCGACACGGCGTGGCGCCCGCGCTTGAGAATCAGCACCACGTCGTAGGCCGTGCAACCCCCGGCGCCGGCCAGCAGGGTCTCCATGGGCCGGGGCGCCAGGTTACGGCCACCGCCCTCGGGGGCGCCGTCCATGTTGATCAGGTGACCGCTGCCGGTCTCGGCGGCGAAACCCATGCCGGTGGACGGCATCCAGTGGATGGTGCATTCCATGTTGCATCTTGGTGCACGCCTGGCGGCACCGGAGTTGGTGGAGTGGGCCGGGATTGTGCAGCGCTGCAGCCGCGAGGGAGAAACAGCATGGACCGGATGCAGGCACGGTTCATGCAATTGGCCTGGTGGATCTGACCTTTCGCAAGAACTGAATGCGCCGTTGAATCGTCCGTGCTGCAGTGCAGCAATCCAGTGCTAGACTGGTTTGGCATTGCAGCAGCCGCCCTCGGGATGGTCGTAGTTCCATCACAGGCACGGCAGGTTTGCTGCACACCGGTTGTCTCCTCCACCTCCTCCAATGGTGGATTGACCCGGAGTCTCTCGAGACTCCGGGTCTTTTTTTGCCCGTGGCTTGCGCCCGCGGGTCCCACCATCGCCCTCCTATGATGCGCTGATGTCTCGAACTGCCACCACGTCCCCCCGCACCGGCCAGTCCGTGCCGCAGAAGGCGGCGCCCAAAGGCCGACGCCCATCCGCCGCCGCATCGGCCAGCGACTATCTCAAGCGCATCCTGACCGCGAAGGTCTACGACGTGGCCATCGAGTCCGCCCTGGAACCCGCGCGGCACCTGTCGCGGCGCATCGCCAACCAGGTGCTGCTCAAGCGCGAAGACCAGCAGCCCGTGTTCAGCTTCAAGTTGCGCGGGGCCTATAACAAGATGGCGCATCTGACGCCCGAACAACGCGCGCGAGGCGTGATCTGTGCTTCAGCCGGCAACCATGCCCAGGGCGTGGCGTTGTCGGCGCGCAAGATGGGTTGCAAGGCCACTATCGTGATGCCGGTGACCACGCCGCGCGTAAAGATCGACGCAGTGCAGGCGCTGGGTGGCGAGGTGGTGCTGCACGGCGACAGCTATTCCGACGCCTACCAGCAGGCGTTGGAGTTGCAGCAGTCCCAGGGGCTGACCTTCGTCCACCCCTTCGACGACCCGGACGTGATCGCCGGCCAGGGCACGGTGGCCATGGAGATCTTGCGCCAGCACCAGGGGCCGCTGGACGCGGTGTTCGTGGCCATTGGCGGCGGGGGGTTGATCTCCGGGGTGGCGGCCTACATCAAGGCCGTGCGGCCAGAAGTGAAGGTCATCGGCGTGCAGACCGTGGATTCCGACGCCATGATGCAGTCGGTGCGCAAGGGCCGGCGCGTGCAACTGGCCGACGTGGGGCTGTTCTCCGACGGCACGGCCGTCAAGCTGGTGGGCGAGGAAACCTTCCGCCTCACGCGCGCCCTGGTGGATGACTATGTGCGCGTGGACACCGACGAGGTGTGCGCCGCCATCAAGGATGTCTTCCAGGACACGCGCAGCATCCTGGAGCCGGCCGGCGCGCTGGGCGTGGCCGCCATCAAGCAGTACGTGCAGACGCACAAGTGCAGGGGCCAGACCTTCGTGGCCATCACCTGCGGCGCCAACATGAACTTCGACCGCCTGCGCTTCGTGGCCGAGCGCGCGGAGTTCGGCGAGCAGCGCGAGGCCCTGTTCGCCGTGACCATCCCCGAGGAGCGCGGGTCGTTTCGCCGCTTCATCGAGCTCATCGGCACCTCTGCCGGGGCGGCCAGCCCGCGCCAGGTGACGGAATTCAACTACCGCATCTCGGACGAGCGGGTGGCGCACGTCTTCGTGGGCCTGACGCTGAACAAGCGCGAGGAGGGCCCGAAAATCGCCCGCCTCTTCGAGCGCCACGGCTTTGCCACCGTGGACCTGACCGACGACGAGATGGCCAAGGAGCACATGCGCCATCTGGTGGGCGGGCGCAGCGACCTGGCGCGCGACGAGCGGCTGTTCCGCTTCACCTTCCCGGAGCGGCCGGGTGCGCTCAAGCGCTTTCTGTCGTCCATGCACCCGAACTGGAACATCAGCCTGTTCCATTACCGCCACCAGGGCGCGGACTATGGCCGCATCCTGGTGGGGTTGCAGGTGCCGGCCAGTGACTCCGCAGCCTTCGACGACTTCCTGCAGACCCTGGCCTACCCCTACGTGGAAGAGACGACCAACCCCGTCTACCGGCTGTTCCTGCGCTGAACCTCGGGCTGGCAGGGCCGCCCAGCACAGCACTTGTGCTCAGGCCCGCACCCAGTCCATCTCCACGCGCTGCTGCAGGCTGCGCGCCACACGCAAGGCATCGCGCAGCAGGCGGCGGTCGAGATCGTTGAGTTCGCGCAGATCGATGCGGTTGGGGTGGTCCGGTCGCTTGCCTGCTTGCGCCGCTTGGGTCATCTGCACCCGCAGGCGCATCGTCTGCGCCACCTCGAAGGCCGCTGCCCAGCTCTCCCGCTCGTGGCGCGGCACGCCCATCGCCTCGCCGGCGTCCAGCAGTCTTTCCCGGGTACCCAGCCCGACCTGGCCGTGGGCCAGGGCCAGAAAGCGCGCCGTGTCCACGAACACTGCCGTGCCATGGAGCTTGAGGTCCAGCCATTGGTGGCCCTCCTCGGCCTGCGACTCCAGGCCGCCCAGCCAGTTCAGCGCAGGGCGGAAGTGGAGCGACTGAGCAGCCAACAGGCGCAGGAAGCGCGGCTGGCGAGGGGCCTGATCACGAATCAGCTGCCGCAGCGGCACGGCCAGGCCAGCGTTGCCTGCGATGGGCCGCAGGTCAAAAAAGATGGCGGCCTTCAGCAGGTGCTCAGGCTCGCCCTGCCCCATCCAGGTGGTGAAAGCGGCCGCCCAGGCCGCGCGGGTCTGGGTGCATGCGGGCTCACCCGCCATGATGCCGCCCTTGCACAGGGGAAAGCCGCAGGCGTCCAGTGCCTGATTGACCTGCCGCGCCATGGCCAGCCAGCGCAGGCGCTCGGCGTCATCCACCTCGTCGTCAAGCACCAGGCCGTTGTCCTGGTCGGTGGCGATGGTCTGCTCACCGCGGCCCTCGGAACCGAAGGCCACCCAGCAGGCACGCCTCAGATCCAGACCGTGCTGCTGCGCCAGCAAATGCACCACGCGTTCGACCAGGCTGTCGTTGAGCTGGGCCACCAGCTGGGTGAGCGTGCGGGCGGCCACGCCCTGGGCCAACAAGTCGCGCGCCAGCGCCGGAATCTCCGGGGCCAGGGTCTTGAGCAGTTCGATGTCGGGCGCGGCCCGCAGCTCGGCCCCCAGCTGGCGCAAGGAGCGGCGCTGCAGGGCAAAGAGATCCCGCTCGGAGACCAGGCTCACCACCCGCCCGCCCTCGGTCAAGGGCACGTGGCGGATGCCGTGACGCGACATCAGCACGGCCGCCTGCTGCACCGGCTCGGAAACGTCCAGCGTGTGCACCGGCTGCGTCATCACGGCGCTGAACGGTGTGCGCCGGGTATCCAGGGGCGGCTCAGCCAGCGCCACGCGCGGCAGCAGGTCATGCCGAGTGAGGATGCCCACGGCGGCACCCTTCTCGTCCAGCGCCAGCACCGAGCCCACCCTTCGCTCGTTCATCAAGCGCAGCGCCGCGTGCAGCGTGTTCTGAGGTGAGACGGCCACCGGTGCGCGGCGCGGCAGTGCGGACAGGGGTCGGTCGAAGAGCTGATCCAGGGGCTGCGGGACCGGGGTTTGGCTCGCCCACCACCCCTGCAAGGCCCGCTGGGACAGCGCCAGCAGATGCTGAAGACGGCCGTTGACGTAGTCGGCGAGCACCGGCTCGGCCTGCACCAGGCGGCGAAAGGCTTCGGCATCCAGGCGCAGGCACTCCAGGTCCGCGACGGCGCGGTACACCGTGGTGACAGGACGCCGACCAATGACCGCCCCCATGGAGAACATCTCGCCCGTCTCCAGCTGGAAGGCCGGAAGTGGGCACTGCCTGGGGGCTGGTCCTGAAGGCTGACCCTGGACGGCACCGTGACGCACCCACCACAGACTGTGGGCCACACCGTGATCGGGGGAGCACACCACCTCGCCGGCCTGGTAACCGACGAGCTGCGCCGAAGCCACCAAGGCCTGGACGCTCGGCTCAGACAGCGCCGCGAAGGGTGGATGCAATCGCAGCTCTTCCACCCACCGGACGGCCGACGAGGCGTCGGTCATGACGGTCATAGCGGCCCTAGGCCTGTGCTCAGCGTGTAGCGAGACCTGGGCGGCGCACGGCGGTGGACGCGGGGTTGGTTTCAACGTCCACGGCAGTGGCATCTCCTGACACCGGCGCGGCAGCAGAACCAGGCCCCAGCGCGGACCCCACGGGCGGCTGTGGCTGGGGCGCACCCGAGGCAGGCAGCTGCATGCCGGGCAGCGCGGCGGGTAGGGCAGGAACTGCTGACCCGGGACGTCCGGTGGCGGCTGCGGGCGGGGGAGCCAGCTTCAGTGTGAGAGCGGGCGCACCCCCGCGCGGTCCGATCTCGACGCCCCGTGCGGCCACCTTCTGCAGCACGTTCGAGCCTTCGACCACGCTGCCCAGGCGGTAGGTACGCGCGGGCTTGCCGTCCACCGAGATGGTGGCCCAGGCCGGGCCTGCAGATCGGCCGCTGGCGCCGGCGGCACCTGGAGCGATCACGCCAACGAGCTGAAACCGGGTCTGGTCGGGGCTGGGGGGCGCGGCATCGACCACGGCCGCAGGGGTCACCGGGTTGGCACCGAGCACACGCGTCAGGTCGCCCGAGGCCACCGCTGGCGCAGGCGCCGGCTGCGCGTGGGCGGGCGGCTGAGGAGACTCGCCCCACACGCGCAACCCCCAGAAGGCCGCAGCGGCCGCTGCTGCAGCCCAGATGAGGAAAGCCGAGCTTTTTGCCCACATCTGCGAATTATGATGGATCGATCTCTGCGAAGCCCCTGCCATGACCGCCACCTTCACCCGCTCCCGCACTCTCGGATTGCCCAGGCTCAAGAGGGCCCAGGAACGCTCAGGCGCGGGCCCTGCGGCGCGTGGGCGCAGGGCTGGCGGCTTCACCCTCATCGAGATCATGGTGGTGCTGGTCATCATTGGCGTGCTGGCAGCGCTGATCGCGCCCAACGTGCTCAACCGCGCTTCTGACGCCCGGGTCACAGCGGCCCGCACCGATGTCAACAACCTCATGCAGGCTCTCAAGCTCTACAAGCTGGACAACCAGCGCTACCCGTCGGCCGAGCAAGGCCTGGAGGCGCTGGTACGCAAGCCGACAGCCGGCCCAGCCGCACCCAACTGGAAGCCCTACCTCGACAAACTGCCGGCCGACCCCTGGGGCAAGCCCTACCAGTACCTGAACCCCGGACTGAAGGGCGAGATCGACGTCTTCAGTTTTGGGGGCGATGGGCAGGCGGGCGGCGAAGGCAACGATGCCGACATCGGCTCATGGCAGTGACCGCCTGAAACCGGGCGAAGACACGCGCCGGCGCGTGGGTGCGCGGTCACGCTTCGAGCGGCCGGGCTCGCTGCGCGGCTTCACACTGATCGAGCTGCTGATCGTGCTGGTCATCGTGGCGCTGGCCTCGGCCGTGGCCACGCTGGCGTTGCGTGACCCACAGGCGTCGGCCCTGGAGCGGGAGGCCGACCGACTGTCAGCCCTGTTCGAGGCCGCGCGCGCCGAGGCCCGGGCGAGCGGACTGCCGCTGGTGTGGCTGCCGGCCGGGGGAGCCGAGGCCCAGGCGGGCAACGAAGGGGCACCAGGCTTTCGCTTCGTGGGCCTGCCCGCGGCCGCCGGCTTGCCTCAGCACTGGTTGACGCCCGGCGTGGAAGCCGAGGTGATTGGGGCCAAGGCGCTGATCCTGGGACCTGAGCCGCTGATCGGCGCGCAGCGCGTGGCCTTGCGCCTGGCCGACCGGCGTCTGACCCTGGTCACCGACGGCCTGGGGCCCTTCCTGCCCGATCACAGTGACCTTCAAGGCCCGGCCGCGGCTGCGCCGGGCCCACGGCCATGAGGCCCTTGAAGCCGGGCACCGGGCGAATCCCGGCAGCAAGCACTTCGACCATGACCCGGCGCACTGCAGGCTTCACCCTGGTGGAAGTGCTGGTGGCCCTGGCCATCGTGGCCGTGGCGCTGGCCGCCGGGGTGCGCGCGGCCGCCGGCGTGGTGGACGGCGCGCAGCGCCTGGCCGACGTGACCGCGGCACAGTGGTGTGCCGACAACCAGCTCACGGCCCTCAAGCTCAGCCGCCAGTTGCCCGGCCTGGGCGACGCCGACTTCGCTTGCGAGCAACTGGGGCGCAGCTATCGCGGCACCCTGCGTACCCGGCCCACGCCCAATCCCAACTTCCGCCGCGTGGACGCCATCGTGCGCGACGAGGCGGGGCAGACGCTGTTGACGGTGTCCACCGTGGCGTCCAGGCTCTGATGTCGACCGGAACTTGCATCCGCCCGGCGGCCTGCAGGTCGTCAGGCCGCCGCTCAGCCCGTGGCTGCGGGCCCGAGCGGGGCTTCACGCTGGTGGAGGTGCTGGTGGCACTGAGCATCATGGCGGTGATCGCCGGGATGGCCTGGCAGGGGCTGGAGGCCATGGTGCGCTCGCGCGATGCGGCCCAGAGCTCCGCGGACACCACGCTGCGCACCGGCACGGCCCTGGCCCAGTGGGAAGCCGATCTCTGGGCCGTGCTGCCCAGCGGGGTGACCCCGGCCCTGCGCTTTGACGGTGCGCAAGTCCAGATGACGCGGGAAGCGCCCGGCGGCGGCGTGCAGGTGGTGGTCTGGCGCCAGCGCGACGGCGCCTGGTGGCGCTGGACCAGCCCGGGCGTGACCCGCAGCGGTGACCTGGTGCGCTTGTGGGAGCGCAGCGGACAGCTTCTGGGCAGCGAGCCCAACACCGTGAGGGTGCTGGAGGGATTGGCTGGCGTGCAGTTGTACTTCCACCGGGATAACGCGTGGACCAACGCACAGTCCACAGGGGAACGCCAGGGCGCACCGGGCGCGCCTGCAGAGCCGGCCCCACCGGGAGCCCTGCCCCCTTCGGCCGAGGAGCGACTGCCCAACGCAGTGCGCCTGGTACTGAGCTTGCCGGCGGGCACCCTGACCCGCGACCTCCTGATGCCACCGCAGCCGTGAACGCCCATCCCACCTGCATGAAGGCGCGCCCGGCAAGGTACGCACCCAGACCCCAGCGCGGCGCCGCGCTGCTGCTGGCCATGACGCTGCTGGCCCTGGTGGCCTCGCTGGCCGCCGGCATGGTGTGGCAGCAGTGGCGCTCGGTGCAGGTGGAAGCGGCGGAGCGTTCGCGCAGCCAGTCGGCCTGGATCTTGGCGGGGGCGCTGGACTGGACCCGACTGATCCTGCGCGAAGACGCGCGCTCCGGGGCGGTGGACCACGCCGGCGAGCCCTGGGCCACACCGTTGGCCGAGGCCCGACTGTCCAGCTTTCTGGCGGCCGACCGGGACACCAACGCTGACAGCGATGTCGAGGCCTTTCTGGCGGGCTCCATCACCGATGCTCAGGCCCGCTACAACCTGCGCAACCTGTTTGCCGACGATGGCAAGCTGGTGGCGGTGGAGAGGGAGACGCTGGTTCGGCTGTGTGCCACCGCCGGGCTGGGACCCGAGACCGCGGAGCAGATCCTCTCGGGCCTGGCCAGCGCCTGGCGCGCAGGCGGCGCGGGCGGTGGCCAGGGTTCGGCTCCTCCACCCGGGAACGGTGCCTCCGCCCCCCCGGCAGGCCCAGCCCCCGAGGACGCGGCGCGCGTGCTGCCAGTGCAGCGCTTCGAGCACCTGGCCTGGCTGGGTTTGGACACGCCCACGCTGGCCGCGCTGCGGCCGCTGATGGACGTGCTGCCGGCCCGCACCCCCGTGAACCTGAATACCGCCAGCCGTGAGGTGCTGGCTGCGGTGTTGGCCGTGGACAACGGCACGGCAGAGCGACTGGTGCAGGCACGCCAGCGCCGCGCCTTCGAGCTGCTGGACCAGGTGCGGACACAGTTGCCACCGGGCACGGCGCTGGAAGCATCGCGCGTGTCGGTGGGCAGCAGCTACTTTGAAGTCAAGGGGCGCCTGCGCCTGGAAGAACGCGTGCTGGAGGAGACCTCGCTCGTGCGTCGACGCGGCGCGACCGAGGCCCAGGCGGTGCAGCGCTCGCGCCTCAGCCTGCAGGCAGGACTGAACTGAGCAGCCCCAGGTATGGAGTCACCCGAGGGGTCACCCGCCGCAGGCGGTCCAAGATTCCCCGGCGTCATACCCCCGTCCATCAACCGCTCCATTGCGCCACACGGGGCGGAAGGCGCCGCGGGGCGCGTACAGTCTGGGGGCTTTGCCGGTGTGCCGTCACACCGCTGCGGCCGCCACTCACTGGCACGAACCCACTTCCATGTCCGTCCTCGTTGTTCTGACTCCGCAGCCCAACCCTGGTGCCCCCGCAGGGCTGTCAGGTGACGCGGCCGGCATCAGCCGGCTGGGGCAGGCCCCGTGGAAGTGGGTGTTGTCGGCAGATGGACGACAGATCACCAGCCAGGGCGAGACGCCGCCTGCGCTGTGGCCCCGTGCGGACACCTTGGTGCTGGCATGCCCGCCCCAGGCCCTGAGTTGGGTTTCGACCGACCTGCCCAAAGTGCCTGGCGGCCGCCTCAAGGCCGCACTGGCTGGAGCACTCGAGGAAGCGCTGCTGGACGATCCGCAGGACCTGCACTTCGCCCTGCCGCCGCTGGCCAAGCCAGGACGCCGCTGCGCGGTCGCGGTGATGAACCGCGCAAGACTGGAAGAAGCGCTGCAGGCCGTGGAGGCAGCGGGCGGCGAAATCGACCGGGTGGTGCCCTGCTTCGCGCCGAGCCCGCCCGGCACCCCTGCACGGGGGCACTTCCAGGAGAGCGGCGTCGACGGCCCGTCGCCCTGCCATCTGGTCTGGGCGGATGCCGACGGCGTCGCCTGCCTGCCGCTGCTGGGGGAAGGCGCACGGGCGTGGGTGCAGCAGACACTGACCCGGCCCGCGGGACAGGCCGCAGAGGCCCCGGCGCCGAAGGGCACGAACGCTTCGCCAGAACCAACCGCCGTTCCACCCAGGGAGCAAGGGTCGCCCTTGACGCCTGCAGCGGCGCACACCCAGGAAGTGGCCTGGACCACCACCCCTGGGGCAGCCGTGCCAGCCGAAGCCTGGGCTGGCCACCCCTTGCCCGTGGTGGCCGAGACGCAGCCATGGCTGGAGGCGGCCGGCTCTGAATGGGAGCTGCGGCAATTCGACTTGGCGCCGCGGCACCGCGGACTGCGCGCCGGGCGGGATGCGTGGCGACGGTTCATGGGGCCAACCTGGCGCCCCGTTCGCTGGGGCATGGCGGCGCTGTTGGGCGTGAACCTGCTGGGCCTGCACGTCTGGGCCTGGTCTCAGCAGCAGGCGGTGGAGAGTCGTCGGCAGGCGCAGGCCACCCTGCTCAAGACCACGCACCCCCAGGTGCGGGTGGTGCTGGACGCCCCCTTGCAGATGACCCGTGAGGCAGAAAGGCTGCGCGAAGCCGCCGGCCAGCCCGGCGAGGCCGATCTTGAGGCTGCCCTGGCGGCGGCTGCCGCCGCCTGGCCCACAGGCCTTGCGCCGGCACAGGCCCTGCGCTATGAACGTGCAGAACTGAGCATGACGGTGGGCGGCATCACGCCGCCGCAGGTGAGCGCGATGAACGAGCGCCTGCGACCTCTGGGGTGGAGCGTGGACGCGGCCGGGGGCCGGCTGACCATGACCCGGCGCGCGAGTGCATCCGGGCGACGAGCGGCCCACTCCCTCTTCTGATTCCCTTCTGAACGCTTGAACATGACGCCCTCACCTGCCAGCACACAGCCCCCGCAAGGCGCCGCGCTGCGCGTCATGGCTCAGGCGCGCTGGCAGGCCCTGGCGCCGCGTGAGCGGCTGCTGGTGACGATGGCGGCCTGGGCGCTGGGGCTGGCCACACTGTGGACCTGGGGCCTGCAACAGCCCTTGCAAGCGGGGCGGCAGGCACAGGCCAGCCTCGAACGCCTGGACGAGCAATGGCTGGTCATGCAGCGGCAGGCCGCCGAGGCGCAGGCTCTCAAGGCCGTGGCGCCACTGCCGGCGGGCCAGGCTGATCAGGCCCTGCAGGCAGCCACGTCGCGGCTGGGTACTCGCGGCAAGCTGGCTCGCCAGGGCCCGCGCGCCGTGCTGAGCGTCGAAGGCGTCAGCCCCAGCGAACTGCAGGCGTGGTGGGCCGAAGCCCGAGCCGGCGCCCGGGCGCGGCCCGTGGAGATGCAGTTGTCGCGCAACGAACGCGGGCTCACGGGCACCGTGACGGTCACCCTGGGCGATACACCATGAGCGCAACCGGCCGGTGGGCCTGGGCGGGTGCGCTGACGGGCGCCCTGGCTGGCGTGGTGATGCTGGCGCCAGCCCGCTGGGCAGCCTGGGCTGCGGTGCAAGCCAGTGAAGGCCGCGTCGTGTTGGGTGATGCCAGCGGTACGGTGTGGGCCGGCCAGGCACGCGTCACCTTGACAGGCGGCCCTGGCAGCCGTGACGCGCTGACGCTGCCCGGCCAACTGCAATGGCGCGTGGGCTGGGAGGCCATGGCGGCCCGCGTGACCCTGCGGCACACGGAAGTCATGCCCGCCCCGGTGGCGTTGAAGTTCCAGCCCCGCTGGGACGGATGGTCTCTTGCGCTGCTGTCAGGGCCCTCTTCACAGACCAAGGTGCTGCTGCAGTGGCCCGCGGCATGGCTGTCCGCCCTGGGAACGCCCTGGAACACGCTGCAGCCTTCCGGGCAGCTCCGACTGACGAGCCCCGGCCTGTCCCTGCAGTGGGCACAGGGCCGCCTGAAGCTGGACGGCAGCATGGTCCTGGAAGGGGCGGACATGGCGTCCCGGCTGTCCACGCTGCCTCGGCTGGGCAGCTACCGGGCGGTGATCAATGGCAGCGGCACCGCCGTCGAGACCGCCACCCTGCAGCTCAGCACCCTCGACGGTCCACTGCAGCTCAGCGGCATGGGGCAGTGGGTGGGCCCCAGGTTTCGCCTCCGCGGTGAGGCGAGCGCCGCGCCCGGGCAGGAGGCGGCGCTGCAGAATCTGCTGAACCTCATCGGCCGGCGCGATGGCGCGCGGGCTGTCCTTTCGATCGGATGAGCATGAACGCGTCCCGGTTTTCCCTCTCCGCGCTGGCCGCAGCCTTGTGGCTGGGCTGCGGCAGCAGTGTGCTGGCACCTTCTGCGCTGCGGGCCCAGACGGCGGCCCCAGCCGGCAACCCGCAGGGCAGCACGGCCCCCCAGCCGGACACGCGCGCCATGCGCTCGCGCACCAAGGTGACGGTCAACTTCGTCAACGCCGATGTCGAGGCCGTGACGCGGGCCTTCGCGGCGATGATCGAGCGCCAGATCGCGGTGGATCCCCGAGTCAAGGGCAGCATCACGGTCTACAGCGAGCAACCCCAGACCGTCCGCGAGGCCTACGCCAGCTACCTCTCGGCCCTGCGGGGGTTGGGCTTTTCGATGGTGGAGAGCGCCGGCCTGCTGAAGGTCGTGCCCGAGGCCGATGCCAAGCTGCAGGCCGGCACCGTGGTGGTGGGCGAAGCCACCGCGCGCGCCGACCAGGTGCTGACGCAGATCTTCACCCTGCGCTACGAGAACGCCAACAACCTGGTGACGGTGCTGCGGCCGCTGATCACGGCCAACAACACCATCAACGTCAGCCCGGGCAGCAATACCGTGGTGATCACCGATTACGCTGACAACCTGCAGCGCCTGGGCAAGATCATTGCGGCCCTGGACGCGCCGGCCACGACCGACCTGGAGGTGGTGCCGCTCAAGCACGCCCTGGCGGCCGATCTGGCGCAACTGGTGCAGCGCCTGTCGGAAGGCGGCGCCCCGGCCGTACCCGGCGCCGCCTCGGCAGGCGGCGTGACCGTGGTGGCGGACTCGCGCAGCAACTCGCTCATCGTGCGGGCACCCAACCGCGCGCGCCTGGCCATGACGCTGGCCAACATCGACAAGCTCGACCGGCCGGCCCAGGGTGGCGGGCCGCAAGGCAACATGTGGGTGGTACACCTGCGCAATGCCGATGCCGTGCGGCTGGCCACCGTGCTGCGGGCGGCCTTTGCCAGCGGCAGCGCGGGCACCGGAGCCACCGGCCCCACCATGGGAGGTTTGGGCGGCACGGCGACCTCTGGCACCGCCAACGCCGGCATGGGAGCGCAAGGCGCAGCGGCCACGGCCCCCGTCGTTGCGGCCGCGCAACCGTCCACGGGCGGCTTCGTCCAGGCTGACCCGGCCACCAACTCGCTGATCATCACGGCGCCCGAGCCGCTGTACCGCCAGGTGCGCGCCATGATCGATCAGCTCGACACGCGCCGCGCGCAGGTCTACATCGAGAGCATGATCGTGGAGGTGTCAGGCGACAACGCTGCGGACTTCGGCTTCCAGTGGCAGGGCCTGATCGGCAGCCGGGGCGACACCAACCTCATTGGCGTGGGCACCAACTTCGGCGCCAGCGGCAACATCATCGGGTTGCAGACGGGCGCGGCCGCGGGGCAGATCAACCTGGGCGAGGGCCTGAACATCGGCCTGATCCGCAACTACGGCGGCGTGTACGCGCTGTCAGCCATCGCGCGCGCGCTGCAAAGCCAGACCAGCACCAACATCATTTCCACCCCCAACCTCATCACGTTGGACAACGAGGAAGCGAAGTTTGTCGTGGGCAGCAACGTGCCCTTTGTCACCGGCCAGTTCACCAGCACCGGCTCGCAGATCACCAACCCGTTCCAGACCATCGAGCGCAAGGATGTGGGCATCACGCTGCGCATCAAACCGCAGATCGGCGAGGCCGGCACGGTGCGCATGACGATCTTCCAGGAGTCCTC
>Ga0315906_10003998_pt1 | contig 19226 bp, 19 predicted proteins | sample LakEriMetagenome_4_FD_203526 | JGI IMG/M metagenome (GOLD analysis project Ga0315906, IMG submission 203526) | Freshwater fungal communities from buoy surface, Lake Erie, Ohio, United States - Buoy 2 MA122 | ecosystem: Environmental > Aquatic > Freshwater > Lake > Lake biofilm | place: USA... | reverse complement strand
GATGTTCCCAGTGATTTCAGCGGCAGAGTGATCGATATGGTTACCCAGCGCAAGGGTGAGATGCTGGTGATGGAAACCAAAGGGGAGATGCAGCATCTGGAGTTTGATATTCCATCAAGAGGACTAATTGGACTCAGGAGCGCAATGCTTACACAAACCGCAGGTGAGGCCGTCATGGCCCATCGCTTCAATGAATACAAGCCCTGGAAAGGCGCTATTCCAGGAAGAAACAACGGGGTCCTGGTCTCAAAGACCACCGAGCGTACTTCAGGGTACTCCATTGATAAGCTACAGGACAGGGGCAGGTTTTTTGTGGAGCCGGGGGAGGATATTTATGCAGGTCAGGTCATTGCAGAGCATATCAAGCCGGGAGACCTTGTGGTGAATGCTACTGAAGCCAAGAAACTGACCAATCACAGGGCCAGTGGTAGTGATGATGCCACCCGTATAGCACCCAGGATCATTATGTCACTGGAGGAGTGTATGGAATATATCCAACAGGATGAGTGCATTGAGGTTACACCTAAGAATATCCGGCTTCGTAAGACCATTCTCAATGAAGATGATCGTAAGAAGATGGCAAAGAGCATGGCGCAAGAGGCGTTGTAATAATGCTTAAATTCATGTCATGAAAAGGATGGCATTGCAATTCATACTCAGTATTTTGCTGTTGCTGATGTCGGCAGTCGTCTCGTTTGCACAGTGTTCACTGTGCACCAAAACTGCTTCTCAGCTAGGAGAGAAACCTGCTTTAGGGTTGAATCAGGGGATATTATATCTGATGTTAGCGCCTTTTGCGGTGATCGGCATTATTGCTTACAGGTGGTGGAAGAATAATCACTAAATTTCATTCGATCAATTCTGTCAGATGCGCAAAGCAATTGTTGTCATGGCGATTGGCGAAAAATACCGTCGCAGATTTGATGCGCGATCGGAAATGATTAATAATTATGCAAAGGTTTGCGGCGCGACCGTCAAATTGATAGATACACCTCCTGATTCCGATTTCAAAAGACCCTTGCTTGCCCAAAAGCTGTTGATTCCGGAAATGGTGAAAGAATTTGATATTGCTTTGTTCATTGATCTCGACATTCTGATACATCCATCTTCTCCTTCCGTATTTGATTTTCTTCCTAAAGAAAAACATTTTGCCGCAGTCCTGGAACCTCGCGGAACCTTGGAGTATAAGCGTGCATGGGCCCACTTGCCTCATCAGGGCTTCGAGACCATTGGTGATTATTTTGGAAAAAGAAATTTTGAGCTGTCTGAGAAATTGAAAGGGAGTATCAACGGAGGTGTTTTTGTGTTTCATCCTTCCGCCATTGCGGATATGTTCAAGGAGTATTATTATTCAGAACACCGGCAAGGCGGGTTAGAAAGTTATGAAGAAGCTCCTATGGCTTATCTTACCCAGACCCGAGATTACTTTCATTCATTAGATCCTCGCTTCAATGCTCAATTATTATATAAGGTCAGAGGGACAGAGGACGGTTTGCATTTAGTCAGGAAGGAGCGAAGGATACCTAAATTCATCAGAAATATTTATTATAAACGAAAGGGTTGTTCATTATTTCCTGTAAAGGGGTACAATGAATTTGTGTCAAGACAACTGGAGTCAGTTTATTTTCTGCATTTTGCCGGGGGGTATCCAATTAGAGGCAAGTCATAAATCGGTGTAGGCTAAAGATATTTTTTCATTATGTCCTCCCAGTTCACCAAAGGCGTAAAGGTATCCATGTGCATATGATTGGAAAGTCCGGGAACCGGCGAAAGGCATAGGCATTTTTTTGAAAAGTCATTTGTTCCGAACAGTTGTTCGCTTAATAAACGGTCGTTGGCACCTACGGCTGATCTCATCATTTCTTTTGTGAAACGTCTTATGTTTTTGACTTCCATCATAAAGGTGAAGGTGGTGTTTGCTACTTGTCGCCAATGGCAGGTGGAGGTATGAAACAGGTATCCTTTATCTCTTTTTTTATTTCTGTAACGGTCAGGGTAGTCAGGTGGATGGATAGCCAGTTCGGGCCTGTGTTTCACGTATCTTAAGAAGATGTTTTTCTTACTGTAGAAAATATTTTCTCGTTCTTTGATCAACGTAAATATATGACTGAAGCAGTCAGGCGTATGGAGATAGTCATCTTCACAGAAATAAATCCACTCGTTTTCCGGAAAGGTAAGTGCTTGTCTTATAGATTCTTTAATTGATTCTTCGTTGCCATAATTACCAAGAATGATCTTAGTATCATAGGATTTAAAAAAATCAATCATCTCCTCGGAAAGTTTGTCCCCTATTATCAGGATCGAGTGAGGATAGTTCCTGATAGAAGTGTACAGACTTTTGAAGGATATTCTGATGATCTCCTGTTTGGTCAAATTGAAGGGACGCGGATTCTTATTAAATGAATTTACCTGGTCACAGGCACGGAAGATGACATTTATTTTCATTGTTTGTAGTTGGAAGTTTAAGCCATATTATTATTTAAGCCTATTCCGAATTATGAGGTCAGCTGATCAATTGCGTTTTGGTATGAATGCATAATGGAATCCCAATTATAATTTACGGTAACATAGTTTCGGCCGTTATTACCATATTTGACTGCCTTTTCGGGGTTTTGAACAAGTTCCCTGAGGCAGTTTTCAAATTCTGTCTTGCCTTCAAACGTCCAGCCTGCATTACCTAATTCAATATGTGCTTTCAGTACCTGGCATTTTCCGTTCACAATGCCCGGCTTGCCTAGGGCAAATGCCTCCAGTAAGCAGAGCGACAGGCTTTCGTATTCAGATGGTACCACAATCGCTTTGCATTGAGCCAGCAATTCATTTTTGTCAAACTCGCTGATAAATCCTGTAAATACAGCCCTTCCTCGTATATCCTCTTTCATGATATTCTGACCAACCATCAATAATCCGGGCGCGGTAGGTTCCTTTTCGCAGAAGTCAGCATGCCATTCAATGAGCTTTTTGCAGCCTTTGCCCTCTTCAATTCTTCCCAGATACATGATAAACGGAGTATGGATCTTATATTTTTCAAGTACTCCGGCGTCGTTACTGATATTTGGAGTGTTGATGCCGGTTGCCACGATCTTGTTATCAATCTCGGAGAGGTTAAATCTTTTTTCAGCAAATGTTTTTTCTGCTTCCGTATTGAAAAAAATGAATCTGGATGAGTGGATCACTTTTTCAAAAATGCTCCTGTAAACGGCAGGTTCATCATGAATCATGGGAATCAGAATGCTTTTCTCAGGAACCTCCTGAATACCGAAAACAGTAGGATAGTACAGGTAGGTAAAAAAAATGAAACAATCGTAATTCTCCCTTTCTGACTTTATGTATTGGATGAGTTCCGGTGTGTAAGGTCCTTGCCTTCTGATATATAATTCATCCATCTCCAATCTCATCGAGGCGATCCATCGGTTTGACTTTTTGTAATTATTGACACCAAGAGGGCGAAGTGCCGTTAGTATGGATTTCAGTATTCTGTATTTGAAATTCTGAATAGGAGGTAGTCCTCGTCTTGGGTGATTGAATCTTAGGATTCGTATGCCATTCTCAAAAGTTTCTCCCTCATGGAATACTGGAAGCCAACTATCATAATTCTTTGCGCAGGAGGTGAGCACTGTCAGGTCATGATTCAAGGAAAGTCTCTCTGCAATTTGTGATGCATGTACTTCAGCGCCTCCGTTGATACCTGATCCAAAGCGTTGGATGACCAATGCGATTTTTTTTCTTTTCTGATCCCTGTGCATCCGGTAAATGCCTTGATTTTTAAAAACCTAAAATTGTTCGGTTATCTTGTAAATATTTCTTTCCCCGCTTTCTTTTATTTTTCTGTAGATCTCCTTCTTATCAATCTTTCTGATATTTTTTCTTACGATCAGCTGATAGGCTTTCTCCGAAAGTAGTTTGAGTCTTTTTTCCTCATCCATAGCCAGAAGTCGTGTTTTGATTTCTGAAGCGAGTTCATCAATTCCGATATTGTCTTTGGCCACGGTCTTGATCACAGGAATTTGCTTTTCGGAATTGATTTGGTTGGCATTAATGATATCCTTGGCGAAATGCCCGGCATCCGGACGGTCGGCCTTGTTCACGACAAATATATCGGCGATTTCCATGATTCCGCTTTTCATCATTTGTATATCATCGCCTGATTCGGGAACGAGCACCACCACGGTCACATCTGCCAATCCTGAAATTTCAATTTCATTCTGGCCCACACCGATTGTTTCAATGATGATATAGTCGAAGTTCGCAGACCTCAGAAGATCGGTTATCTCAATCATATTTGGGTGAAGACCTCCTAAAATCCCTCTGGATGCAAGTGAGCGAATATAGACATTGGGATTCTTGTACCAGGATGACATCCTGATCCTGTCACCCAGAATCGCCCCGCTATGAAAGGGGGAGGAGGGGTCTATACATAACACAGCAACCCTTTTATCATCTTTCAGCAGTAGTTCTATCAGTTTGTCGGTTAGGGTGCTTTTGCCCGCACCCGGCGGACCGGTAATACCTATGACGCCGCAATGAGTGTTATCGGGCAATTCTTTCAATATGTCTTCGTATCCAACGGCCTCGTTTTCTATTTGAGATATTGCCCTTGCAATTGATTTTACGTCGCCTGATCTTATTTCATCAATATTTTTCATCTCTGTATGCAAGATATCGTTTCCGGAAATAAGCCGGATCATTATTAAACACCGCCAACTACATTAGTCTGCGGTAAATTTTGATATGTTGATCAGCTATATTCTTCCAATCAAATTTAAAGGATCTCTCCTTTATAAGTTCCTGCTTCAAAGGAGTTCGCTGGTAATCCAGCATACCCTCCTCAAAAACCTTTCGCATATGATCTGGATCGAAGTCGGAAAAATAGTAGGCTACATCACCTCCTATTTCAGGCAGGGAAGTCTTGTCGGAAAGAAATATCGGTTTTTTATGATGCATAGCTTCCACCACAGGCAAACCAAAGCCCTCTGCCAGTGAGGGAAATACGAAGGCGCTGCAGTTTGCAAGGCACCAGTTTTTTTCCGCCTCACTCACAGCGCCTATGATATGCAACCTTTTTTCAACACCTAGTGAACGGGCAGAACTGATGATTTTTTCAACATATCGAGGGTTGGAGTGGATGCCTGCTATCACTAGTGAATAAGAGTTTTTGGTCAGCAATGCGGGTAGCACGTGAAAATTTTTTTTGTCCGTCACGGTGCCGATAGAGAAAAGAAATTCCCCATCGGGAACAGTAGTTGGTCTCTTTGCAGAAATATTTTCATTGATGTTACATCCATTATAAATGACATTCAGCGGTTTCTCAGCGATATCAAGATGCTTGCTAACCTCTGACATTGTAAAGTTTGATATGCAGATTATTTCATCAGACCTGTTGATTTTTTCCTGGATTGATTGGAGCAGTGATTTGATCTTGTCAGGCCTGTCTTGTTTTTCAATTAGAAAATTCAAATCGTGGATGGTCAAGACTTTTCTTACATTTCTTTTCGAAGGGAAATATGATGTGTTTTGAAAGGTCGTATGCCAGAGGTCTATCTTTGAAGTGTCCGGGAACAGAAACTTATGAAAGCTTTTTTGCCAAAGAAAATGGGAGTCTGATCCAAAAACGTTGCTTGCTTTTTTATTTACATAGTGTATCAGCTGCTCACTTTCGGGATCCAATTGTTTTGCAATTGCTTTTGCCAGGTTTAGACAATAATGATAGAGGCCCGTATGGGGATATTTCATTCGTTCACAATCGAAAACTATTTTTTTCATTATGAAAACGTTCCTTTTTCGGAAGATCTTATTTTGAACCGCCTGACTATTCTGTGATTGGTGAATGAAAAAAGCCTTATTCCGGTGACTTCTTCAAGCCAATTCAGGATCTTATATTTCAGTTGGTATTTATTTTTGCTGATATCCAGTTCCAGATCCCAATTTTTTCTTGCTATCCTCTTTTGCATCACTTGCGGATGGGTGCCCTCGAATTTGCGTATGGAATTGAAATCATTATAATCAAAAAAATCCTCCGTTGCTAGAAACTCGTTCAGGCTATTGTCATCATTGTTCCAGAACCGGGCAACTGTTTTTTGCTTGATCTTCATATTGACCGGATTCTTAACCCAGCCATAGTGATAAACGCTTGCAGGTATGGCAGCCACTTTTATTTTTTCAATCCCGTTTTTCCTGAATCCCTGGGCATCCCTGTATGATAAAATCGATTGATTGTTTCTGATAATCCTGGTTTCATGATCATACCATTTTCTTCCTGTTCCCACATAATCGTAAGTGCCGTAAAAATGTTCGTACCGAAAAAGTAGTCCCTGCACTTCAATATCTCCCAGAAATTGTTTTGCAGCCTCCCGGATCACCGGATAATATTTTTCATGGATAACTTCATCTGCCTGGATGTAAAATATCCAGTCGGTATCCCCGGAAATATGTTCCAATGCTTTGTTTGTTTCCAGGGCTAGTATTTTTCCTCCTGTTCGAATGTCAGGATCCCAGGTGGAATGGATGATTTTGATCTTGGGATCCCCAATGGCTTTGATAAGGCCTTCCGTATCGTCCTCACTGTCGCCTACGGCAACTATCATCTCATCCACAAGTGGCAAAATAGAGTTAATGGACTCTACCACAGGATAATCATTGACGATGGCATTTTTAATTATGGTTACTCCGGTTATTTTCATTTTTTTAATTGCACTAATAGCTCAATTACCGTCCCTTTATCAAATTGGAATTATGTATTCATTGTAAAGTTAACTTTGCCCTTGAAATAATTGTGACGAATTTCGTATCAAATTCATTAATCAAGGATACTTGACCAATTTCATACCCATATTCCCGCTTAACCTGGTTGTATTTCCCGGCGAGTCGCTGAACCTGCACATTTTTGAACCTCGCTACAGACAGCTGGTTTCCGAGTGTCTTCAGTCAGGAAAACCATTCGGAATTCCTGCTGTTGTAAATGACCAACTAATGGAGATGGGTGCATTGGTGGAGATTGTCGAGTTGAGCCAGTTATATGAGGATGGCAGGATGGATATCAAGACCCGCGGCATCGCTGTTTTTAAGATCCTCGAACTGATCAAGGAAATTCCTGAGAAGCTATATGGCGGTGCTATTGTTAATTATCCTGACAACAATATGAAGGGCAGCCGGCCTCTGATGAAGATTGTATTGGAAGGGATGTATGCCATTCATCATAAGTTGAATGTGGAGAAAAAATTCAGTAAGGTCGATGAGGAACTCAATAGTTATGATGTCGCACATCATATAGGTTTAAGTATTGAGGAAGAGTACGAATTCATGCAATTGACGCAAGAAATACAGCGTCAGGAGTACCTTAAGCGTCATATCACCCGTGTGATACCGATGATGGAGGAGATGGATGCGCTCAGGCGGAAAATAAGGCAAAACGGACACTTCAAAAATCTGGAGGGTTTCAAATTCACCTGATGTCGCTGTCAAAAAGAACCATATGTCTTGATCTTGGCAATAGCCTATATAAAGCCGCACTGTTTGTAGATGGCATCCAGCATGATCAATATGTGCTGGAAAGAAATAGGACGGAAGCTCTGACAGCGCTTATTGATAAGACAAAACCTGATTCCTCCATTCTTGCTTCCGTTACAGATCATCCGGAGGAATGGGAAACTTTCCTGCAATCTGTTACCAAATTTCACAAACTCAGTCATTCCAGTATTTTGAATTTCAAGCCGGAAATAAATAAGCCGGAAACAATCGGGGCCGATCGTATTGCGCTGATCGCAGGAGCTATGGTTCAAAAGCCCGGCACTAATGTGCTGGTTATTTCTTTGGGTACCTGTATTACCTATAATTTTCTACATCAAACTGGTGTTTTTACGGGTGGTTCCATATCTCCGGGTATGGAAATGAGATTTCGGGCAATGCATGAGCAAACTTCGGGACTTCCTGAAGTTAAATTGAATCCGGAGCAGTTAGGCTGGGCGGTACCCCTGATCGGTTATGACACTGTAACTGCCATTCAAAGCGGGGTGGTAAATGGTATGGTAGCTGAGATGGACGGCCTCATCGAACGTTACAGTAAGAAATTTGAGGGGCCGGACATCATCCTGACCGGAGGGCTTTCGCCTTATTTTGCGGGTCTGCTTAAAAACAGGATATTTGCCGACTCAAATCTATTATTCAAAGGCTTGTATGCGCTCAGTCAGCTTAATTGCAAATAAGACATTCCGGTTACTTTTCTTGCTCATACTGGCGATTAATACGCAAGTGGTATCCGCTCAGGATAATTCTCCCTATTCCAGGTATGGATTGGGTGATCTCGTGCCTGCCGGTAATATGGCCAATCGCTCTATGGGAGGCATTTCTGCGGCATACACCGATTTTCAAACCATAAATTTTCTGAATCCTGCAGGTTACGGAAGTCTTACCAACACGGTATTTGATGTGGCGGGAGAGCTTTTAAGCAGAACCATCAAGAGTAACCTTGCGCCTTCAGATTACAAAACAAACAACTTACTGGTATCCTATCTTCAGTTTGGCGTACCGATAGCGACTAAAAGTATGCAGAAGAAGGGGTTGAGTTGGGGCTTTGGATTCGGCCTGCAGCCTGTAACCAGGATTGCCTATAAATTAAGGGAGGACTACCGCATCTCAAATGTGGATAGTGCGAGCTCTCTGTTTGAAGGTTTCGGGGGTCTTAATCGGTTTTCCATTGGAACGGGTATAAAATACAAGAATTTTCGAGTGGGTTTTTCGGCCGGAGCCAATTTTGGATCCAGGGAAACCACCAGTCGCCAAACCTTGATCAATGATTCAGTTGTTTACTACCGCTCGTTAAGGGAAGTCAAAACCAATCTTAGCGGAGTAAGTCTTTCGGGAGGATTGATATATGATATCCCGGTGCGGAAGAATATTTTGAGATTCGGGGCATATGCTAATTATTTCAAAAGGTTGAAGACTGAGACAACTCAGCTGGATGCAACTTTCCTATTTGATCCCAGTGGGGAGAGCATACCTGTGGACACTATTTCTTTTAAGCAGGATATCAAAGGGGAGATCAGCATGCCTTTGCAATTGACAGGGGGCATCAGTTGGAACTCCACGCATTGGCTGTTTGGGGCGGATTACGAGTTTTGGGGGTGGTCAGATTATCGTGAAAACGGGAAGGCCGAGTCAGTAAGAAATACATGGAAAATAAGGACCGGAGCTCAGTATTATCCGGCAAGTGAAAATACTGATGCGAAAAAATATTTTCAGTTTGTGAAGTACAGGCTTGGTTTTTATTATGGGCCCGACTACATAAACCTTAATGGTGAAAGGAATGATTTTGCCCTCACCCTGGGTGCCGGATTTCCGCTCACTTCATTTCAATTATTGAGGCGGGGAGAGTATGTGCTTTTCAATACGGGAATGGAGTTGGGTTCCAGAGGCAGTAAAGATTTGGGAAGTATCAGAGAGAATACACTCAGATTCAATTTTGGAATTTCCATGGATGCCAGATGGTTTCAGAAATCAAAATATGATTAGTGCCAGTAACGCTTTTATTCATTTTTTTTCAGGTAGATTTTCTCTGATCTTATCTTCCTGTCTGGTTTTATTGATATCCTGCGAAAATAATGAGGTGGAGGTTGCAAACCTATCGAGTGATAAACCAGGGGTAGAGGTGGCTAAAGACGTTTCAATCAATTACACTGTTGGAGGACATATCAAGGCAATATTGTCAGCGCCGTTAATGTTTAGGGTGCAAGACAGTATTCCCTATGTTGAATTCCCTAATAGCCTCCATGCCGATTTTTATAATGATTCGGCCGTAATGGAGAGTAAACTTGATGCTCGCTATGGTACCTATAAGGAGACATCAGCCATCATATTTCTGCGCGATAGTGTAAGGGTCGTGAATTTACTCAAAGGCGACACCTTGATTTGTGAGGAAATGTATTGGAATCAGAATCGGCCCGGTAGGGAATTCTTTACTGACAAACCGGTAAAGATCCGTACCCGTACGCAAGTTATCGATGGGGTTGGCATGGAGTCGGGTCAGGATTTCAGGAACTGGCGTATTCTTAAGCCCAAAGGCACACTTCAGGTGCCGGGTTCCAGTTTTCCCGAATGAATATGTTAATTTTTTATGTTCAAATTCCCGAATTCCATTAGGTGTTAATTTCGGGCTTAAAATTTTCACATGGAATACAGACGATTGGGAAGGTCAGGTTTGCAGGTCAGTGCTCTTTCATTCGGGAGCTGGGTAAGCTTCAGCAAACAGATAAATGACAAGGTAGCAGATGAGCTGATGAGTCAGGCATACGGGCAGGGCATCAATTTTTTTGATAACGCAGAAATATATGCCAGAGGAGAGAGCGAGAAGATGATGGGACGAGTTCTGAAAAAGAAAAAATGGGATAGATCATCTTACATAGTTTCCTCAAAAGCATTTTTTGGCTGGCATGGACCTGATACCAAGCCAACTCAAAAGGGCAATAACAGGAAGCATTTGATAGAGGCTTGCAACGAGGCGTTGCAAAGACTGCAGGTAGATTATCTGGATTTATATTTTTGTCACAGACCCGACAAACAAACACCAATCGAGGAAACGGTTTGGGCGATGAATCATCTCATTCAGCAAGGCAAAGTATTGTATTGGGGAACAAGTGAATGGAGCGGTGTGGAGATCATGGAGGCGCACCGGGTGGCTCAGCAGTACAGGTTGATAGGTCCTACTATGGAGCAGCCTCAGTACAATCTTTTCGAAAGAGCCAAGGTAGAAGTTGAATATTCGGAGATATATAAAAATGTGGGTCTGGGTACGACTATTTGGAGTCCTTTAGCCAGCGGGTTGCTGACGGGGAAATACAACGAAGGGATACCCAAGGGGAGCCGTTTCTCCCTGGAAGGATTTGAGTGGCTGAAGGATACCTGGGTGGCCGAAGAAAAAATCAGGAAGGTAAAAAAGCTCAGTGAGTTGGCATCAAAGCTTGGACTTACGACTGCAATTCTCAGCATTGCTTGGTGCTTAAAAAATCCTAATGTCAGTACAGTCATTTTGGGTGCTACCCGCAAGCAGCAACTTGCTGAAAATTTGAAGGCCCTGGATGCGTTGCAATTGCTTACGCCGGATGTGATGGAGAAGATTGAAAAGGTGATGCAGACAAAACCGTCGTCGCCACTTTATTGATTCTATTTTATTTCAAAATCTAAAACAAAAAAATATGAAAAGACATGCTACTTTAGTTTGGAAGGGAACAGGAAAGGAAGGAGAAGGTTCTCTCAGTACCGAGAGTAAAGTACTTAGTAATGCGAGCTTCAATTATCTAAGTCGTTTTGCTTCAGGTGCGGGAACTAATCCGGAGGAATTGCTGGCTGCATCTCATGTTTCCTGCTTCACGATGAAAATCGCTTTCATGGTTAATGCAAAGGGTTGTACGGCCGAGATTCTTGATTCAAAGTGCGAAATCACTATGGAGAATGATAGTATCTCTGCCTCCCATTTGAGTATTCGTGCAAAAGTTCCGGGATTGAGTCAGGAGGATTTTACCTCTATCGTAAATGAGGCTAGGGAAAAATGCATGGTCACCAGGTTATTCAACCTTGTCACTACCATGGAGGCTGTGCTTGAAAATTAGGATTCATTTTGAAAAAATGAAAAAGGGCGATCCATAAGGTCGCCCTTTTATTTTTACTTATGATAATATCATTCGTGAACCTGCTCAGGCCTCATCATAGGAAAGAATAACACATCCTGTATGCTGGGTTGGTCGGTCAGCAGCATACAGATCCTGTCTATTCCAAAACCTATGCCACTGGTAGGAGGCATACCATATTCCAGTGCCCTGAGGAAGTCATGATCGATGAACATAGCTTCATCGTCACCTCTTTCCATCAGCCTGACTTGCTCCTCAAATCTCTCCCTTTGCTCAATGGGGTCATTCAATTCACTGTATGCATTGGCGATTTCCTTTCCGTTGACGATCAGCTCAAAACGCTCTACCAGTCCCGGCTTTGTCCTGTGTTTTTTGGTAAGGGGACTCATCTCCACCGGGTAATCGGTAATAAAGGTAGGCTGAACATAATGATGCTCGCATTTCTCGCCGAATATCTCATCGATCAGTTTTCCTTTCCCCCATTTCGTATCTGCGTGTATGCCTAACTGTTGACATACCTCCCTGATTCCGGACTCATCCATTCCGCTGATATCGAATCCTGTATGCTCGCGTATGGCATCGTACATGCTGATTCTCTTAAATGGGGCTTTGAAACTGATTTCTTTTCCGCCATTCATGAATATAGTATTGCCATTGACAGCGATGGCGGCATGTTCCAATAATTTCTCAGTGGTATCCATCATCCATTCGTAATCCTTGTAGGCTACATAAAATTCAAGTACGGTGAATTCAGGATTATGGGTTCGGTCCATTCCTTCATTCCTGAAATTCCGGCTGAATTCATACACCCATTCGAAGCCGCCGACGACCAGTCTTTTCAGGTATAGTTCATTGGCTATTCTCATGTACATCGGCACATCCAATGCATTGTGATGGGTAATGAAAGGTCTTGCCGCCGCACCACCCGGAATGCTCTGTAATACTGGTGTATCCACCTCCAATGCCCCATGATCATTCAGATATTCCCTCACCGCCTGTATAAACTTTGAACGTTTGACAAAAACATCTTTTACACCCGGATTAACGATTAGATCAGCATAACGCTGCCTGTACCTGAATTCAGGATCGGTCACTTCGTCAAAAGCTTCTCCATCTTTTTCCTTTACAATGGGCAATGGTCTTAATGCCTTAGATAATAAGGTGAACTCCTTAACGTGTATGGAAGTTTCTCCGGTCTTAGTTTTGAATACGAAACCTTTGACGCCGATGATATCTCCGATATCTATCAGCTTCTTCCAAACGGTTTGGTAAAGGGTCTTGTCTTCCTCCGGGCAAATATCTTCTTGTCTGATGTAAACCTGTATTCTGCCTGACTCTTCCTGCAATAGTGCGAAGCAGGCTTTACCCATGTCGCGTATGCTCATGATTCTACCTGCGATGCATACATCTGTCAGCTGAGGCTGCGGCTCTCCCTCTCTGAATTGTTCCTTGATATCTGCAGCAGTGATATTTACCGGATACAACGGAGCCGGGTAGGGGTCTATGCCTAGGCTTTTAAGTTCTTCCAGTTTTTCCCTGCGGATGAGTTCCTGTTCGCTTAAATGTTTTGTTTGCATGATGCTATGCTGTTTACGCGGCAGCAAAGGTAATGCATGGGCTTCATGTATCAGGCCTGTTCGGCTGAAAGAAGTACTTGCCACGCATCAGTCACCCTGCCCATGTGAAGCAATTGAGCGGCATGCTTATGCAGCTCTTTTTCCATTTCGGTGGGATCTGCCCCGAAGTATTGTATGATTTCTCTTAAACGAGCGTCGTCATATTCAGCCAGTACAACAGGCATTTCATGCACATTGGCCAGTTGCGCGAGTTGATTTCCTGTAAGGACTGAACTTTTTCTGATGCCTTCGGGTAGCCTATCTATTCCTATTCCGAGCTCTATATTGGGCTTTGCTACCTTGAAAAGTGCTGATGGTTCAATCTTGCAATACCAGTCTCCTCCCAGTCGTGCCACCAGATGTAGCTTTTCCTGGTCAATCTGGTTTTGCCCGTTCAGTATGGATTCATCAATATGCATGCAAAGAACCTCGCAGATCACCAGATTGCCGGCTCCACCTGTTTCTCCCAGAGGAATGATATCATTCACCTTACATTCGAACTTGACCTTGCTTTCTTTTACCATGGGAGGCCTTACCATGGTGGCAGATTGTTCAGTGAAACCTGCCTTGATGAATTCGTTTACCTGTTTAGGGTAATCACAGCTGGAAAGGGACATCTGTTGCACCATATCATAATCCACCATATTGATCACTACTTCCCTGATTTCATCCACATTCTGCAATGTATGCTTGGTGCTGTTGTCGCGAACCCTCCTGGCAGGCGAAAAAATAAGGATAGGAGGATTTGAAGAAAAGATGTTGAAAAAACTGAATGGGCTCAGGTTCACTTGTCCGGTATGGTCAATAGTACTGGCGAAGCAAATGGGTCTGGGTGCTACTGCATGTTGCAAATAGTTTTGTGCGGCGGCAGGACTAAGGTCTTTCAGTTGAAGTGTGAGCATATTGCGGTTTGAATGATATCCGGAATTTAACTGTTCGGCAGATTTTTCTTCAGTGCCAGGATACTGAAATTGTCATTTTCCTTTACGATGGTGTTTTTAAGGTGACCGAGACCGTCTATTTCCATTTCCACAAGATCTCCGGCTTGAAGCCATTGTTCAGTATAGTTGGAGTCATTTAGTTTTCCTGTTCCATTCAGTTCCAGAAAACAGCCTGTTCCCACGGTACCGCTGCCGATCACATCTCCGGGATAAATATTGGCTCCGTAACTAACCCTTTCCACAATTTCAGCAAAGGTCCAGTCCATATCTCCAAGATTTCCTCTGCTTACCTCAGTGCCATTGACCTTGCAGGCCATTGTCATATTCCAGCTTTTACCTACGTGGCCGTTTTTACAGGGAATTTCCAGATGCTCCAGTTCATCCAATGTGACTAGTACGGGGCCGATCACGGTTGAAAAATCCTTCCCCTTCGCGGGTCCGAGGTTGAGCAGCATCTCCTCCATTTGTAATCTTCTGGCGCTCATATCATTCATGATCATCAAGCCTGCTATGTAATCATCGGCTTCAGCGGCCCTGATATTTCTGCCTGGTTTATTGATGACTATGGCCGCTTCCAATTCGAAATCTAACTTTTCAAAATGATCCGGCATACAATAAATATCTCCGGGTCCCTGGATGCTGTTATGGTTAGTAAAATAAAAGATGGGATATTGGTCAAATTCAGGAATCATGTCCACCTTTCTGTTTCTTCTTGCAGCCGCCACATGTTGGCGGAATGCATATCCGTCCCTGCAGCTGGTGGGGTGGGGTACCGGAGCAAGTATCACAGATGTATTAAATTCCTGTGATGGGATCTTACCAAAGCTGTCTGACTTAAGGCGGTGTTCAGCCGCTTTTGCCAGGGGAAAATAGTCATCCCAATAATTCAGAAACATGGCCATGCTAACCGGCAGATCGGGATGCAGGCTGTCCATGTCATAAAGCCTTCCCTCTACCAATAAGGCAAGTTGTTCCTGCTCATCTTTCAGGTATGTGACTAGTTTCATGTTTTTAATTTATCTGCAAATTTAATATACATTGAAGTATGAAACTAAGCCGGTTTTGAAATAGAAAATACACGATTTTGATTATTTTTTTCATGTTTTCGAGCAGTTAATAAAGAAAGGTCATTCTTGTTTCTTTCATCAACTATTTCCAGGTTTTCTGACCAAGCCTTATTCATTTGGTAACTGAGAGCTGCAGCACTCTGACATCTTTTTGGCTAACGACGCTGTTTGCATGAATATTTTAGAGATCATAAAAACGTTGATTTCATTTTCCCCATGGTTCATTTGAATCATGGTTTTATGGCAGCATGTATCATGCTATTCAGATCAGGCCTTCGCCTTTCAAATGGCACAAGGCATTATGGAGTAAGCTTAAGGTTTATTAGAATAAAATGGAAAAAGGAATTAGGGGTAAGATTCCGTTTTGGAGCTTTGATAGTAGAGATCGCTTTTATCCGAATAAAAAAAGCAGTAGGGATGCCATCGGGAATGCTGCTATTCTATTACTCTACCATTTTTCAGGGTCATCTGCAGGCAACTCCCGATTGCCGGACTCCTTTCTCATTCTAATCTTTTGTAGTTGTCGTTCTATCAGGAGACTTGCTATGATTTTGCCGGCCTCTTTATCGGGATGGGTTTGCAACAAATCCTTAAGTTTTGATTCGCTAACGTCTATACGATATAGTATTGAAATGAGTCTGTTGAAGTCCTGTTTTATAAGCTGATTGACGGCATCGGCCAGTTGATTGAATAATTGTTCGTTCCGCAGCTGTTCTTCAGCGCGGATATCCAATACCGACTCGATGATTTCTTTTTCCGACATTTCCTTAAATAATACTAAAGTTAGGCAAGTCTGTTAAATGAGGCAATTGCTGCACTCTCTGGTATTCCGTAATTTTATCATTCGCATTATGGATAAAGAGGAAATCAGGTCATTTTTGAATTTCAAGGCAGATCAATACAATAATCCGAAATTTATTGAGCATGATCCTGTTTCTATTCCTCATCATTTTTCATTGAAGGAGGATAGAGAGATTGCAGGGTTTCTAGCCGCTACCATTTCCTGGGGTAATCGGAAGTCTATTTTGAAAAGTGCGAACAAGATGATGGAGCTTTTAGGCGAAAGTCCTTTTGATTTTGTAATGAGTCATCGAAGCTCGGATCTTAAAAAACTGGAAGGGTTCGTGCACAGGACTTTTAATGGGGAGGACCTTGTTTTCTTTGTAAAGGCTTTGAGGCATGTCTATAAAAAGCACGGTGGGCTTGAAACGGTTTTTCAAAATCAGCAACAGGATGATTCGCTTCAGGGTGGTATTACATATCTCCGTAAGATTTTTTTCCAGATAACACATTCACATCGTTCAGAAAAGCACATTTCGGATCCGGAAAAAGGATCAGCAGCAAAAAGAATCAACATGTTTTTAAGATGGATGGTTCGTAATGATGGGCGAGGAGTGGATTTGGGTTTATGGCCATCTGTTTCTCCTTCAGCACTAAGTTGTCCTCTTGATGTTCATTCGGGTAATATGGCTAGGAAACTTGGATTATTGCAAAGGAAGCAGAATGATGCACTTGCCGTGAAAGAACTGGATGAGCAGTTACGAATGATGGATCCCTCGGATCCCGTGAAATATGACTTTGCCTTATTCGGACTAGGTGTTTTTGAGGGTTTTTGACTTTGATTCATTTTTTGAGATCCTCCAATGGGACAAAAGGCCTTCGGCTAATCGGCGATTTTTATTACCTTGATGTGGTATTTATATATAAATGTTTCCTTATGAAAAAAATCAAACTCACGCTTTTAGTTTTACTGCTTCTAAATGCTTTTTCTCAGGCCCAGACCATTTATGATGCATCCGGAAGGACCATTGCGCGGATCAGTGGTGAATATGTGCGAAGTTCATCGGGACGGACTATAGGTCGAATTGATGATGACCGTATTTATGATGGAAGCGGATCCAGTTTAGGTCGTATTGATGATGACAGGGTATATGATGCTTCCGGTAGAAGTCTCGGGAGGATAGATGGCGATAATATTTATAATTCCTCAGGACGTAAAATTGGAAGGGTGGATGGTGAGCGATATTACGATGGATCCGGCCGCACTATCGGCAGGGTGGATGGCGTAAGAAGAAGAACGGCGATTTTATATTTTTACTTCTTCTTTTATTGAAGCTAACCTATTGCCTGCGCAAGATCTGCTATCAGATCATCGGCATCTTCAATTCCGACGCTAAGTCTTATAAGGCCATCGGTGAGTCCATTTTTTATTCTTTCCTCCCTTGGTATGCTGGCATGAGTCATGCTGGCAGGATGGTTGATCAGAGATTCTACTCCTCCAAGACTTTCGGCAAGTGAAAATAATTTGGTGGAGCAGAGCACCTTCGTGGCGGCATCCACGCTATCGTCCTTCAGTGTAAAGCTCATCATGCCTCCGAAATCGCGCATCTGAGATTTGGCCACTTCGAATTGTGGATGATCTTCGAAACCACACCAGAGTACTTTGTCCACTTTAGGGTGTTGCCTGAGAAAATGAGCTATTTTTCTTCCGTTTTCGCAATGCTGCTTCATGCGAACATGCAGCGTCTTGATGCCCCTCAGTACGAGGAAGCAATCCAGAGGGCCCGGCACGGCTCCGCAACTTTTTTGTATGAAATATAGTTGTTCGCGTAGCTCCGGGTTATTCATGATTAGCGCACCCTGAATAACGTCGCTGTGACCGCCCAGGTATTTTGTGGCAGAATGCATTACAATATCCGCTCCCATATCCAGCGGATTCTGCAGGTAGGGTGTGGCAAATGTATTGTCAACACAAAGCAGGACATTGGCTTTTTTGGCAATGGCAGCGATTGCTCTTATATCGGATACATTCATTAAAGGATTGGTAGGCGTCTCAATCCAGATCAATTTGGTTTGGGGTGTAATGGCGGCGTGTACGTTTTCCGATTTACAGGTGTCGATATATTTGAATTGTATCCCAAATCTTGAAAATATCTTAGAGAACAGTCGATAGGTACCTCCATACATGTCATTACCGCAAATCACCTCGTCGCCGGGATTGAGCAGTTTGATCACTGCATCTGTGGCTGCCACTCCGCTGCCGAAGGCCAGGCCGTATTTGCCGTTTTCTATCACTGCCAGGGCTTCCTCCAATGCCTGCCTGGTAGGATTTTGCGAGCGGGCATATTCATAGCCTTTGTGTTTTCCCGGTGCTTCCTGCACATATGTGGATGTCTGGAAGATGGGGGTCATAATAGCGCCGGTGGAAGGGTCAGGGTGTGCGCCGGCATGTATGAATCGGGTGGCTTGTTTCATGGACTGAAGTTCATTTTTATCGCTGCTCATGTGAGATGGTTTGTATGCAAAAGTAAAGATAATCGCAAATGGATCGTCATGAGATCAAAGCCGCTAGGGAAAGGTATCTCCAATCGCTATTTTTGAGTTCGTATGCATCTGCAGGTTTTATTTTCTTCTTTAGAACCGAAGGCTTGAGAATTTTTTCATTCACCAGTTTTGTTCTTGAACTCATGATGAGCTCCTGAATGTCCGGAGATGATAACCAGTTTTTCTGAGGGGGTTCAAATCCTGTCTTACCTTTTCGCCAGACTATTTCCGCCGGTAATCTTTTTTCCATCAGCTTTCTGAGGATCCATTTGGGATATCCGTTTCTGATCTTGAATTCCGCCGGTAAGGAAAACAGGAATTCCACCAGTTTGTGACTCAGAAAGGGTAGTCTCACTTCCACGCCATGTGCCATGGAGCTGCGATCTGAAAATCGCAGCAATTCCTCAAGACCCATTTTCATACAATTGAAATAAAGGATGTCATTCAGGCTCTTGACCAGGGGTTTGCTAATGCCATTCCATTCCTTGCCCTTGAGATTTTCAAGATATTGAGCCTGAATATCCGGGTGTCTGAGAATTCGTAAGTATTCATTTTTTTCCAATATCAGTGATGTGTGGGAAGGCAACATGGTGGATAATATGTTGCGGATGTCCCAGTGAAATTTCACTTTATTCGTTCTCAGCTGTTTGATTTCTCTGT
>Ga0315906_10003997_pt1 | contig 19228 bp, 14 predicted proteins | sample LakEriMetagenome_4_FD_203526 | JGI IMG/M metagenome (GOLD analysis project Ga0315906, IMG submission 203526) | Freshwater fungal communities from buoy surface, Lake Erie, Ohio, United States - Buoy 2 MA122 | ecosystem: Environmental > Aquatic > Freshwater > Lake > Lake biofilm | place: USA... | reverse complement strand
GTGTGCGCCGCGGCCTGCGGCTGGCGGCCGCAGAAGGCCTTACGGTATCGCAGGTGCTCACCGCCCATGGCGTCTGGGATTTCGGCCGGTTCGCCAGCCGCTACCGCAGGCACTTCGGCGAGTCGCCGTCAGCCACGCTGCAACTGCACCGTTCCTGACCTGTCGGCTCCGCAGCTCACCGCGACGTCGGGCTGGTGACCGCCTCCATCACCCGGTTGAGATTGAAGCTGCCCGGCTTCTGCCGCGGCGGAAACTCACGGAAGCTCTGGAGCCACTCGCCCACGTAGCCGGCCGCCGGCGCGATCATGAACATGTGCTCCAGATACCATCGCTGGTAATCCATGCCGATATCCTGGGCCAGCTCGAACGGATCCATCCGCAGGTTCACGAGCGTGGGAGCCCGGAGTTCCTCGAACGGCTGCTGCCACACGTGCATCCCGTGGGCCGGCTGCTTGAGAAACGTGGCCTTCCAGTTGCCATAGCGAAGGGCGGCCACGCTCCCATCGTCGGTCCAATAGATGAACTCCTTCCGCGGCCACTCGGCCGCGCCCCGCAGGGCCGGCCCCAGGTCGTAGCCGTCGAGGTGCACCTTGTAGGTGCGGTCGCCGATCCGCCGCCCCTTCTTCAGCTCTTCCTTGGCGATCGTGTCGCCGGCGGCGGCCACCAGCGTGGTGAGCATGTCCTCGTGGGCACCGATGTCGTTGACCACGGTGCCGGGCTTGATCGTGCCCGGCCACCTGATCGCGCAGGGCACACGATAGCCCCCTTCCCACTGCGTGTTCTTTTCGCCGCGGAACATCGTCGTGCCGCCGTCCGGCCAGGTGAAGGCCTCGGCTCCATTGTCGGTCGAGTACATCACGATCGTGTTCTCGGCGAGCCCCAGTTCGTCGAGCTTCGCGAGGATCTCACCGATCTGACGATCGTGCTCCACCATGCCGTCGGCGTAGATGCCGAGGCCCGTCTTGCCTGCCACGCCCTCTTTCAGGTGCGTGAAGATGTGCATCTTGGTGGAGTTCCACCAGATGAAGAACGGTTTGCCGGACTGTTTGGCCCGGTCCATGAAATCGAACGTCTTGGCGTTTACCTCCTCGTCGATCGTCTCCATCCGCTTCTTCGTCAGCGGACCGGTGTCGGTGATTTTCCCGTTGGCGAACGAATGGATCACGCCGCGCGGGCCATATCGCTTCTTGAACTCGGGGTTCTTCGGGTAGTCGGGGTGCTCCGGCTCCTCCTCCGCATTGAGGTGGTAGAGGTTGCCGAAAAATTCGTCGAAGCCGTGGCTCGTCGGCAGCATGTCGTCACGGTCGCCGAGATGGTTCTTGCCGAACTGCCCGGTCACATAGCCGCGAGCCCGGAGGAGCGTCGCGATCGTCGGGTCTTCCTTGCGCATGCCTTCGGGCGCACCGGGGAGGCCCACCTTCGTGAGTCCCGTGCGGATCGGCGACTGGCCGGTGATGAAGGCGGCCCGCCCAGCGGTACAGCTCTGCTGGCCATACCAGTCGGTGAACAGCGCCCCTTCTCGGGCGATGCGGTCGATGTTGGGTGTCTTGTAGCCCATCATACCGAGGTTGTAGGCCCCGACGTTGAACTGGCCGATGTCGTCGCCCCAGATGACGAGGATGTTGGGTTGCTTCGGTGCCTGCGCGGCGGCCCACTCGGCACCGGTGGCCCCAGCCATACAGGCGACCGCCATCACGCACCACGAACGGGCGATTCGAATGCCACCCTGACTCATCTCTATTCTCCGCATGCACCGGAAGGGAACGGCCGGGGCGACCGCGTCGCCGTAGCCAGGACCTCGGTATCGTGCGGATCGGCCCCACGCCGTCAAGACGCTTTCCGACAAAACATGCCTGCTCGATGGCGCAGCGAAACGCCCGCGCGGAACGACTGCCCCGCGCGGGCGGATCGGAAGCCTGAAACCGATGGCACCGCGGCTAACGGGTGCTCGCGACGGTCTTCACCGCCGGCTTCGCCGGGCTCGATGCGACGCTGGCCGTCGGGGCCGCCGTCGACGCGATCGTGCAGCAGGCCGATGGCAGAATCACCGACTCCCGCACCACGGTGTAGCCGCATGCCGGCCGGCAGCAGCACGACGGGGCACAGGCCGTCTCACACACCGGCGCACACCGGGCCGGCTCGCAGCAGACCGGCGCCGAATAGCACGGGTCGCAGCAGACCGGGGCACAACATGCCCGCCGATGATGCCGATGGCCACCCGCCTCGGCGTCCCACGCAATCGCCACCACAGCCATGCAGGTGAGCGTTCCAACCAACCGCAGAAAGATCTTGCCAGCCATGGGAGGAACCCCTCTCGAGGACCTCGGGATGACCGGCGCTGCCCCGACACGGGACAGCCCGTCCCGAGGGCCCGAAACGGTACGGTGGACCTTCCCTCGCGGGCAACGCGGCGGAGGAAATCCCTCGGGGACGGCTCAGGAATGGCGGCCGGACAGTTTGCCGCCTGCGTTCTCAGCCGCGAGCGAGGCTGCTGACGACCTCGGCCAGCCGGTCAACCTCGGCCCGGGTGTTGTAGAAGGCGAGCGACGGGCGGACGGTGGCCTCGAGGCCATACCGCCGCAGCGACGGCTGGGCGCAATGGTGGCCGGCACGGACTGCGATCCCCGCCCGGTCGAGCATTCTCCCGACCTCGATCGTGTCGTGGCCGGGCAGCACGAACGACAGCACGCCCACCTTCTCCCGCGCCGTGCCGACGAGCCGCAGGCCGTCGATCGCCATGAGTTTGCCCGTCGCATACTCGAGCAACTCATGCTCGTAGACTGCGATCCGCTCGCGGCCGAGCCGCGTGACGTAGTCGAGCGCCGCACCGAGGCCGATCGCATCGGCGATGTTCGGCGTGCCGGCCTCGAACTTCGCCGGCGGCCCGGAATAGGTCGTGTGGGCAAACGTGACGGCCTGGATCATGTTGCCGCCCCCCTGCCAGGGCGGCAGTGATTCCTGCGCCTCGCGGGTCATGTAGACGGCACCAATGCCCGTGGGCCCGAAGATCTTGTGCCCCGAGAAGACGTAGAAATCACAGCCGATCCGCCGCACGTCCACCGGGAAGTGCGACACGCTCTGGGCCCCGTCGATAACGACCCGGGCGCCGCGGGACTTCGCCATGGCGGTCATCAGTTCGACCGGCAGGATCGTGCCCAGCGAGTTGGAGGCGTGGGAGAGCGATACGACCCGCGTGAGCGGGCCGAGCAGCCGCTCGTAGGCCTCGAGAATCACGTCGCCGCGGTCGTCGAGCGGGGCCACGCGGATCACCGCGCCAGTCCGCTCGGCCACCATCTGCCAGGGCACGATATTGGCGTGGTGCTCCAGTTCGGTGAGCACGATCTCGTCTCCACGCCGCAGTCCAGGAGCGAGAATGTTGGCGAGCAGATTGATCCCCTCGGTGCAGCCGCGGACGAACACGATTTCGTCGGGGCTCGACGCCCCGATGAACTGCTGGATCGTCTGCCGCGCATGCTCGTAGGCGTCGGTGGCCCGGGCGGCAAGCGTGTGGGCACCGCGATGAATGTTCGAGTTGTCGTGGGCATAGAAGTGGGTGATCGCGTCGATCACCGCCTGCGGCTTCTGCGTCGTGGCCGCGTTGTCGAGCCATGCCAACGGCTTCCCGTGCACCCGTTCTTGGAGGATCGGAAAGTCGCTACGGACCGCGTCGATGTCGAGCATACCGGCGGCGGGTGAGAGCGTTGCGCCGACACTCGACAAGGGCCGCAACGCCGCCGGCAGCTTCAGGTCGCTTGTACGGAGTTGACGAACGAACGCCCGAAGACCTTCGAGATCGGCAGCCGACTGCGGCTGCGCCATGCCGCGGCCCGCCGCGTCGTTGGCCGGAGATCGCGCTCCGGTAGCCACGGCCGTCGGCCTGGAGAGCGGCATCGCAGCCGTCTCTGGCTTGCTGACGGCACGGGCGTCGGCCAAGAGATGACGGGCTGCTCTCGCGATCTCGCTTTCGGTATTCATCAGATGCCCGATCCTTCACCGAACGGGGTCCGACCATCGGCCCGGTAATCGTGGTAGTAACCGACTTCAACGTTCTCGAGCACACCGAGCGCATCGTCGGTGAGAACCGCAAGAGAGAAGTAATTCGTGAGCAGATACGACGCGACGCCCAGGCTATCGAGGCCCATCAGCCGAGCCGAAAGGCTCGGCATGATCTCGCCGGGTATCCCGGCCTGATGGAGTCCGACCACCCCCTGATCACCCTCCCCGATCCGCAACAACAGGATGCTCGTCGTGCCGAACGACTGGCTGAAACCCGACCGGCTCTTCACTTCCAACTTGTCGCACGGCACGAGCGGCACACCCCGCCACATGATCATGGGCGTTCCGTGCAGCGTCGTCGTCACCGGGGGCACGCCGCGGCGGGTGCACTCCCGTTCGAATGCGGCGATCGCCTTCGGATGGGCAAGGAAGAACGCGGGTTTCTTCCACACCAGGGCCAGCAGCTCGTCAAGATCGTCCGGCGTCGGAGCCCCATACCGCGTGCTGATCCTCATGGCGGGATCAGCCGAGTGCAGCAACCCGAACCGCTGACTGTTGATCAGCTCCCATTCCTGCCGTTCCTTGATACCTTCGATCGTCAGCCGAATCTGCTCTTCCAGCTGGTCGTAAGGACCGTTGTAGAGATCGGACACACGGGTATGGACTCGCACAACGGTCTGGATGGCGGAAAGCGAATACTCACGGGGATTTGCGGCGTAGTCCACGAAGGTCTCTGGGATCTCGACGTTCTCCGCGAATCCACTGACTAGGTCGATGTTCCGCTCGCCGTAGCGGTTGACCGTACTCCGCAATTCGAGGTGCTCGTCGATCGCCTTCTGGAAGTCCGCACGCAGGTTCGGCACGTCATCGAGCACGGTGTCGAGATCCCGCCGCGAGAGCGTCAACAGCACGCATGGCGTGATCGTGCGCACGGTGATGTCACTCGGTCGGTCACTGACCAGATCGACCTCGCCGAAAAACTCTCCCTCGGTGAGCAGAGCCGCCCGGAGATCACGTCCGTGCGCACCCTTGGACAGTATCTCCACCTGGCCCTGCGCGATCACGAAGAAGGTGCTCCGGTCCTGGCCTTCAATCAACAGATCGCTGCCGAGCGACACCTGCTCGGTTCGAAACCGTTGCTGCATCCGCTCGAGCACCGGCCCGGGCAGCTTCGCGAATAGTGGCACGCTCCGCAGCCCATCGGGCGCGAATGAGAGCCCCCCGTGTGTCTCGTTGATCTCGATCCGCTCGGCCTTCGAGAGCTCGACCTTCGTGCGATTGACGCGATAGGTGCCCCCTTCAACGTGCACCCACGGCAGGATCTGGAGAAGATGCCGGGGCGTGATCGACATCATCATTGGCCTGGTCTTCGACGTGGTGGCCAGATTGCGAGCCACCGCCGTCGTGACACTGCGCTGGAGCAGATTGTCGCTCATTGATTCGTTCTCCAAGGTGAACAATAGGGATTCATGACTCATAGAGGCCGGTGGAGAGATACCGTTCACCGGAGTCGGGCAGCACGACGACGATCGTCTTGCCATCCGACTCGGGGCGGGCGGCCACTCTCAGCGCGGCATGCATCGCGGCGCCGCAACTGATACCGCAGAGGATGCCCTCCTCCTTGGCCAGCCGGCGGGCGATCGCGAAGGCCTCGTCGTTGGAGACCGTGAGCACCTCGTCGATCACCGAGCGGTCGAGCACGTCGGGCACGAAGCCGGCACCGATGCCCTGGATCTTGTGGGGCCCCGGCTTGCCACCGGAGAGCACGGGGCTCGCCTCCGGCTCGACGGCCACGGTGTGCAGCTTCTGCCCCTGGCTATGCTTGAAGAATCGCGACACGCCCGTGATCGTGCCGCCCGTGCCGACGCCGGCCACGAACACGTCGACCTTGCCCTCGGTGTCGTTCCAGATCTCGGGGCCGGTGGTGTGGAAATGGATCTCCGGATTCGCCGGATTTTTGAACTGCTGCGGCATGAAGTATTTCGGATCACGGGCCATCTCCTCAGCCCGCGCGACCGCCCCGCGCATGCCCTCGGCGGCAGGCGTGAGCACAAGCTCGGCGCCGAGCCCCTTGAGCAGCTGCCGCCGCTCGATCGACATCGACTCCGGCATCAGGAGCGTGAGTGGGTAGCCCTTGGCCGCGCAGACGAAGGCGAGCGCGATGCCCGTGTTGCCGCTCGTCGGCTCGATCACGTGCTGGCCAGGCTGCAGCCTCCCCGACTTCTCGGCGCCCCAGATCATCGCCGCCCCGATCCGGCACTTGACGCTGTAGGCCGGATTGCGGCCCTCGATCTTGGCCAGCACTTGCACGTTGAGGCCGTGCGTAAGACGGTTGATGCGGACGAGCGGCGTCCGACCGATCGTCTCGACATTGTCGGAAAACACGGGCATCAGAGGCTCCTTCACCCGCTTGTGCGGGAAGGCGTGCCTCCAAGAGGTCCGGTCAGCAACGCGAAATGATCGAAAATCATCCGCGGCGATACTCCGTAGCGTCGCCGCAATCCGAATATTTCACGTACCTTACCGTTCACGTTCCGTTTTGAGAAGTGGCAGAAGCGGGCACCGTAGGCCCGACACTCCGCAACGGGCCTACGGCATCACTCACGAAACGTCGTGGCGTCGATGCCGAGTTTTCGCATTCTCGCCCGCAGCGTGTGCGGATTGATTTCGAGCAACGCCGCGGCGCCGCGGCGGCCCTCGATCCGGCCCCTGGTGGCGATCAACGCCCGCTCGATATGGTGCCGCATCGCCGTGGCGAGAGGTACGACATCCCCGGAGGCCACGACCGGCGCAGCAGCCGCTCCTGCAGGTTCCTCGGGCACTACCTCGAAAAGCGTGGCCCCCAACGGTGGCATCCGTCGCATCATCGCGGGTTGGCGGCCCAGGCCGAGCGCCGTCGCAACGTCGAGCGTTCGCCCGCCCCCCAGGATCGCCGCCCGGTCGATGACGGCCCCGAGTTCACGGATGTTGCCGGGCCAGTCATACCCGGCAAGGAGTCGGAGATCATCGTCGCTCGGCTCGACCACCGGCAGGCCGAAGCGGGCCGCGGCCCGTTGGGCGAAATGACGCACGAGCGCAGGGACGTCTTCGAGTCGCTCCCGCAGGATGGGGATCAGGACCGGAAAGATATTGATCCGATACCAAAGATCTTCGCGAAACGTCTTCTCCTTCACCATCGCGGAGAGGTCGCGGTGGGTGGCGGCCACGATCCGCACGTCCACGTGCAGTGGAGCCTTTCCACCGATGCGTTCGATCTGGTGATCCTGGAGCACCCGCAGGAGCCGCACCTGCGCCGGCAATGGCAGCTCGCCGATCTCGTCGAGAAAGAGGGTGCCGCGGTCGGCCCGCTCGAACCAGCCTTGATGCTGATCAGCTGCCCCGGTGAAGCTTCCCTTCTCGTGGCCGAACAGCTGCGAGTCGACGAGTTCGGGCGGGATGGCGCCGCAGTTCACGCGGATGAACGGCCCGTCCGCCCGCTTCGACCGCGTGTGAATCGCCCGGGAGACCACCTCCTTGCCAGTGCCTGTCTCGCCGAGGATGAGCACCGGCACGTCGGACTGCGCAACGAGTTCCACACGCTCCATGACGTGCCGCAGCCCGGTGCGGGAGCCGACCACGTCTTCGTTGACATCCTGCCGGCCAAGCCGCGAGAGCAGCGTCTGCCGGTCGGCCTCCGCCGCTTCCCGGAGCGACTTGAGTTCGTGCAGGCGGCCGTTGTTTTCGACCGCTACGGCGAGCGGTTCGAGGATCTGGCCGAACGTGCCGCGATGGCTGGTCGTGAACGCCGTGCCCGGCTGTGCCGTCATTACGAGCATGCCTCCCGCCCCTGCCGCGGTGCGCAGCGGCCCAGCCAGCACGGCCCCCGTCACGCCCGCCGGCAGGGCGGCCCGCAGCCAATCGTGTTCATCCGTCGAGGACAAATGCAACGGCTCGCCTGCCTTGAGCCACCGCAGAAACTTTCGCCAGACATCCGTGGGGAGGACGGCGGTCCGCGGCGCCGCTCGAAAGCCGGCGGGAACGGATCCCACCGCCAACGTCTCGATGGTGCGGCTCCCGGCGTCGCCGCGAAGCACGAGCGCACCGCGCAGCGGCATCACGGCCGAAACAGCGGTCGCGATCGCCTGCATTGACTGCTCGAGTTCGATGTGCCGGCAGGCTTCACGCCACACGGACGACAGCAGGTCACGAGCGAATGGCTGCAAACAGCACCTTCCCCAAGAAACAGCTTTCCATCACATATCACGGATATCTATCGCATAACACGGATAATTACCCACAGCATATCACGGGACTTCGATTTTCGGCGACTGATTCTGCGACCTGGGAAACGGAAACAAACCCTGACGCGAGCGGACATGCACAAACCGTCCCGGCACGCAGATTGCGGTAGCCAGTTGCAGGCAGGAGGGAATCGCCCCGGGGACGGCACCCCAGGACACCGCTCTGGCCGTGGAGTTCACGATGCATGCCCTCCGTCGCGTCACCTGGGATCTCCCGCTGATGGCGGTCGTGATCGCCGTCGCAGGCTACGGTTCGCCGCTCGGACTGCTCGACGTGTCGTGCGCACCGACCCGCGAATTCTTCCGCGATATCAACGCCTTCGCGCAAGGCTACTCCGGAAGCGGCACGCCGTTTGTCGGTCAATCTGCAACCGGGCAATCAAGCCGCGGAAGGCACGCGTGTTCCTCCCGGATCGTGAGTACGTCACCTGACCCCCGCCTTCACGAAAGAAGACCCTCGCATGAGCACGCCTGACCATTCCGACCGAGATCCCTCACGCCGGCCTGACCGCGAAGCGAGCGACCGCGGAACTCCATCGGCCCGCTCAGATGCCACGCTTCGTCGAATTGGCGACGCATTGCACGGCTTGAAGTACGGATCCGTGCTCGCCATCGTGCAGGATGGCGTCGTGGTTCAGATCGAGCGCACTGAAAAAAACCGCCTTACCCGCTGATCCGGAGACCGTAGCCGACACCACGGCAGCCGAGGCCCCGTTCGCGCACGCCGTGCTCCTGTTTCTTTCGGGTCAGAAGTCGAAGTCGAAACGCATTCCGTAGGCATCGGTCAGGCTGTTGCCGACGCGATCGTCCTGGAGAAACGCGCGGACGTAGTTGAACTTCCACCGCGTGTACGGGTTGATGTACCAGTTGAGGCCGATCGTGAAGTCGGTCAGGTTGTTGCCCTTGATGTTCGCGTCGTTGAGCACGATGTTCGAGAACCGAGCCGCGATTTCCCAGGCTCCGAGCCCGGTCTGAATGCCCCGCGACGCCGTGCGGACGCGGAAGAAGTCCTCGAAGGGCTCCATCCGCTTGTGGATGCCGAGCTTCCTGTCGTAGGGCCTGTGCTCGCCGGTGAGGAAATAGCTCACCTGCGCCATGTAGCCATTGAAGAACAGTGACGGACCGCCGATCTGGTCGACCATCGCGAAGGCGTATTCAGACTGCAGCGAGAGCGGGCCCATGATCAGGGCGAATTCGGGATCGAAGAGCTGGAAGTTGTTGGCCGAGATGTTGCCCGTATCCACGAAGATCGGGGCGAACGGGCTCGGAACCCCGTTCTGGTAGTTGCTGGGCGGCACCTTCACCGGCCCGAGGACGTTGGCCGGCTGTTGCTTGCGGATTTCCGGCGTATTGCGAAACCGCACCTGATCGTTGTAGGCGTCGCGATAGCTGTAGGCCGCACCCAGGTGCATGTAGAAGCGGCCGTCACTGGCGTCGTCCCACCATGGCAGCCAGGTGCCGCGCATCGTCAAGGCCTGACCGCTGTCGAACGAGTCGTTGCCGGTGTTGTCGCTGTTGGTGCGGAACGTGCCGATCGCCCAGGTGGCCAGCTCATTCTCCGTATTGCCGTAGGTCATGATGCCCATGTTGCGGGCGGGCGCGAACGTGTCGACGAGCGACCGTTCCATAAAGGTATTGTTACGGTTCTGTGTGACCCGCTCGAGCGAAAACGGCTCGAAGTAGTGGCCGACGCGGACGTTCTGCAGCCAGGGCAACTCCCTCCACTCGATGTAATTGTCGAGGTAACTGGGCTGATTGGCGAGCGCGAAGTCAACGCCGAGCGAGTATTCGAGCACCTCGAAGCTCGTGCCGCGGGCTCCGATGCGGAGCCGGCGGAACTGCGCGCCGTCCTGCAAATCTCCCACGGCCTCCCGGCTGACCTGATCCTGACCGAACCAAATTTGGTCCGCCTGCACTTGGCCGGAGATGACCAACGACGGCTTCTTTGCGTCATCCCTCCATTTCGTGTCGCCCGCATCAATCAGCTTGCCGAGGCCCTGCTCGACGGCGGTCAACCGGTCGATCAGCGTCGGTCCCACGTTCGCGGCAGGCGTGTCGCCCACCTCATCGCCTTGCCGCTGGCTCGCCCTGTGGGCGGTCGCCCGGGATTCCGTCGCGTCGCTGGCTGCAGCCTTCTCCCCGCGGAGGGCCTCAATCTCCTTCTCGAGCCGCCGAATGTCTTCCTGCAGACCCTCGAGAGCCGGGGTCGGAGCGGGAATCTCTTCCACTTCCGATTCCGCATCAGCCTCGGCAAACACGAGACTCTGGGCGGAGAGCCTCACCGGGAACGCGAGCAGACAGGCCGCAACTGCGGCCGCCCGCGCCAAGGCTCGTGGTCGACCGGTGATGAGGGGGGCGATGAGGGAGAGCACGGCACCTCTGCGAGTGAACAGTCGGTGCTGGTGAAAGTGCCTCGCATCATTCACCTCGGCCCGCACGCACTCCACAAGGTGTCATCGGCAGAATCCATCGGACCGCTAAGGTCGCCGTAACCTGGAGAAACCACCAGCGGCAACCTGGGAGATTCGGGGGGTTTTGGCCAAGCCGGGACGCAGCGACCGAGCGAGGACAGGAAAGATGCGGCCCCCCGCTCCGAGTCACCCGAGCCAGTCCGGACGGAAGAGCATCACGCATCCAAGCAGGAGGATCGCCGCACCGCTCACGAGCTTGAGCCAGCGACCGCCGGTCTCCTGCAGCTTGAACCGTTTCAGCGTGGCCACCACGCCGGCCACCATCAACGCATCATCGAACATGTAGGCGGCGATGTAGAGGCCGAGGTAGCCGTACTGCACGGGCGTGGAATAGCCCTGGAGCGAGAGCACGTTGGTGTACAGCGCTGGCAGGCCGGCCGTGCAGAGCAGCTCGACGATGTTGACGAGCACGGCCAGCGTGAAGGCGCCGAGAATCGCGCCCAGCAGGTTCTCGGCGGTCACGATCCGCCGCATCCGCTCGTAGATGCCCGGCTTGGCGGCCGCGGGAATCGAGAGTGACAGCCCCCTCTTGAACGCGAAGAAGTCCTTCATGTGCACGCTGCCGATCGTGATCGCGAGCAGGCCGAGGGCGATCTGCACCGGCCGCAGGCAGCCGATCCAGTCGAACACGTGCAGCCAGGCCGCCATGAACGCGAAGTAGGCCAGCCCGCTCACGACCACGAATGTGCCGGCGATCGCCAGGATCCGCAGCCGATCCTGGACGTTGACGAGAATCGACAGCAGCAGGAGCAGCACCCACATCGCGCAGGGATTGAAGCCGTCGACGAGGCCGATGGCGAGCGTGAACAGCGGCATGCCGAGCGTGCGGGCGTCGATGGTGCCGAGCATCGGCAGGTCGATGGTCGTCTCGCTCTCCGCGGCCGTCTGCTCCACGCTCTCCTCAACTCCGATCGGCTCCGGGCACCGCCGCGTCCAGGGCTCCAGCACCGCGGCCAGCCGCCGGCCCGACGTCTCCGGACGATCGAAGCCGACCACGAGCCGATTGCAGAGGTGAAACACCGGCACGCTCGCCGCCGCGGTCCGATGCTCGCGGACGAGCTCGCCGAGGTACTGCCGCGAGCCGGCATCGCCGGCGATGTCGAGCGTCACCACCTCCACGCCCGGATGCGCCGCCTGGAACGTCGGCAGCCAGGCCTTCGCGGCGGCGCACCGGCCGCAGCCCGGCCGCGTGAAGACCTCCATCTGCACGAGCGGCGTCACCCGTTTGGCCAGCGTTGTGGCATCGTCGCAATCGAGGGCCACCCGGCCACAGGCATGGAGCACCGGCGTCTTGTCGGGAGTGAAGCCGTGAGCTGCGGCCAGCTTCGCGAACGCATCACGGTCGTCGGGGTTCGAGGCGATCAGCCGCCGCACCACCACGAGGCCGCCGCGGTCACGGGCGAACGCCTCGGCGGCAGTGACCACGCGATCCTCTGCGGCGTCGTCCTCGCGAGCGTAGACGTCGAGCACCACGCACCGCCGCGGCACGCCCTCGGGATCGGCTGCGACCGCCGGCCATGCGGACAGCCAGACGATCAGCCAGCACAGCCTGCCGCCGGCTCCTCGACGAATACCAACCGGAGCCATCGGGGCACCTCGCTCGGACGCAGTTCGCTCGAACCGCCGGATTCTACGGAGGCGGGAAAGAGCCCCCGGCCTTCGACGGCCCCGGCTTGTGCCGCACGCCATCCCACGGGCAGACTGCCGTCGATGGACATCTCGATCAGCCGTCGTGAGTCGCCCGACGCCCTCGTGCTCGCCGTTTCCGGCCGGCTCGATGCCGAGCATGCGGGCGAGCTGGCCCGCGCGGTCGACGAGGACGTGCGTCGCGGCCATCACTCGATCAGGCTCGATCTCACCGACTGTGGATTCTTGAGTTCGGCCGGGATCCGCGTGCTCTTCGAGATCCACCGGGCGGCCAAGGGCGTCGGCGGCACATGCCTGATTCGCGCGGCAAGCGAGCCGATCCGCAAGGTGCTCGAACTCACCCGGCTTGCACCGCTCCTGATGGAGCCGACCGCGGGTCAGCCGACCGCGAGCCAGGCTGCGCCCAAGCGATCGTCCTCCGGCGTCGATCAGGAGCATGACGGCGTGCGGTTCGTCGGACTCGAGCAGCCGACACCCGCGCCGCTTCTCGGCCGGCTGATCGGCACCCCCGCCGAGGCACTCTCCGGCCACGCCGCCGCCGAACGACTGCCCGTTTCGCGACACGCCTTCGCCCTCGGCCTCGCCGCCCTGGCGGATGCCGAGTCACTCGCCGAACGCGCCGGGGAAATGCTCGCCGCCTGCGGCACGGCCTTCCATCGTCGGCCCCAGCCCTTCTCCGCGATCGACTACCTGGCGGCCACGGGCGATCTCGTGCCGGAGGTCGATGTCGCGGCCGGCCTCGTCTGGGAGGGCATCCCCTCGGGTCGCACCGGCTTCGAGGCGGCCGACGGGGCCGACGCCGTCGCGATCGACGACCTCGTGGCGGCGATCTTCGCTCACGTCGCAGGCGACGCGGTCGCGATCGTGGCTGCGGGCGAGGTGCACGGCCTCGTCGGCGCCGAGTTGATCCGACCGCTCGCCGCGGCCACGGCCGCCGACCGTCCCGGCTCGCCGCGCCGGGAGATCGCCGCCCGTTGGTTGAGCTTTTCGCGTGAGCCGGTGCACGCCCGCCGAACAGCGTTGGTCGTGGGCGTCGCCACCCGCGGCCCGGCCACGGGCCCGCTGGCAGGCTTCGTGCGGCCGCTGGGCACCGGTACGCCGCAGGGACACTTCCATGCGACGGTGTTCCCGCTGCGGCCGCTCAAGCGGGGCAGCGGTGACGTCGCCGCCACGGTGGCCGACATCACGGCGTCGGAGCCCCTTGGTCTGCTGCACCTGCTGGCCGACCCGGAGCCCGTGCTGGGCAGCGGACGGTCGCAGTTCGTCCGTGGCCGCGTGTGGTTCGCGCCGCTGGCCGTCGCCGGAGCCCGCGCATGATCACGCTGCTCTCCACGTGGACGTTCGGCCTGGCGCTCGCGCTTGTAGCCCTCGGTGTGTTCGTCAGTTACCGGTTGTTCTCGTTTCCCGACATCACCACCGACGGCTCGTTCACGCTCGGCGCCGTGGTCACGGCCGTGCTGCTCACCGCCGGCGTCGATCCGCTCCTCGCCACGCTCGGCGGCATGGCGGCCGGCGGCCTCGCGGGCTGCGGCACCGCGCTGCTCCACGCCTCTCTCGGCATCGAGCGGCTGCTCGCCGGGATTCTCGTGACGACGGCGCTGGCGAGCGTCAACCTTGTCGTGCTCGGCCGGAGCAACGTGCCGCTCTCCGCCACGCACACGCTGCTCGACCGCGCGGAGGCGGCCCTCGGGCCGCCGCTCGAACGGGTCGGTCTGTCCACCGCCGTCGCCGGCGAGGCGGCCCAGCTCGTCTTCATGGCCATCATCGTCGCCCTCGCGATTACCTCCCTCTGGATCTTCTTCCGCACCCAGCTTGGCACGGCGATGCGGGCCGGGGGCGACACGGCCACGATGGCCCGGGCCCTCGGCCGCGACACCGGCGGCATGACGCTCGCGGGCCTCGCGATCGCCAACTCGCTCACGGCGTTGTCGGGCGGTCTGGTCGCCCAGTATCAAGGCTTCGCCGATGTGCAGATGGGCATCGGGATGGTGGTCTGGGGAATGGCCAGCGTGTTTCTGGGCGCGGCGCTCGTGGGCCCCGTGCGGCTGGGGGGCGCACTGGTCGCCACGGCCGCCGGCAGCGTCACGTTTCGGCTGCTCGTGGCGGCGGCCCTCCGCGCCGGCCTCGATCCCGACTGGCTCAAGGCAGCCACCGCCGCCGTTGTGCTCGCCGCCCTCGTCGCCCCCCGGTTCCTGTCACGAGGCAGCCATGCTCGAACTCACTGATGCGGTCGTATCGTTCGCCTCGCCCGGCGGGCCGGTCGTCCGGGCCGTGGATGGCGTGTTGCTCGCGCTACCGGCGGGCTCGTTCGTGGTCGTGATCGGCACGAACGGGTCGGGCAAGAGCACGCTCCTCGGTGCGATCGCCGGCACGGTGCGACTCGACGGCGGCGCAATTCGCCTCGCCGGACACGACATCACCCACTGGCGGGAGCACGAACGGGCGAAGCTCGTGGGCCGGGTGTTCCAGGATCCGCGGGCGGGCACGGCCTCGAGCCTGACCGTGCTCGAAAACATCGCCGTGGCCGCCTGCCGGGGCCGCCGCGTCGGCCTGCGATGGGCGACGGGCCGGCAGCTGCGGGATGAGGCGGCACGACGATTGGCCGCGATCGTGCCCGGGCTCGAATCGAGGCTCGACCAGCCGATCGGCTCGCTCTCCGGCGGCCAGCGGCAGATCGTCACGCTCGTGATGGCCACCTGGCAGCGGCCCGAACTGCTCCTCCTTGACGAGCACACCGCCGCTCTCGATCCCGCGGCGGCCGACCGCGTGATCCAGGCCACGGCCCGGATCATCCGCGAGCAGGGCCTCACCGCCCTTATGGTCACCCATTCGCTCGCCCAGGCCGCCGCGCTCGGCGATCGGCTCCTGCTGATTCACCGCGGCCGGATCGCCCTCGACGTGCAGGGGGCGGCGAAGCGCCGACTCACGGCCGACGACCTCGCCGACCGGTTCGACGCGCTCCGCCGCGCCGACCAACTCGACGACGCCGCGGCCGTCACGCTCGCCGAGGCCTACGTCTGACACTCGGCTCGGTGCAGCCGGTTTGCGAAAGCGGCTCCACAGCGACTATCCTGCCGGGCTTCCCTGGGAGTGAAACCATGGCCCACTGGCCCGTGCACGCCGACATCGACGGCCCCATCGTGATGATCGGCTTCGGCTCGATCGGCCGCGGAACGCTGCCGCTCATCGAACGGCATTTCAGGTTCGACCGCTCGCGATTCGTGGTGATCGATCCCGACGACCGCGACTGCGGCATCCTCGACAAACACGGCATCCGGTTCATCCACCAGGCGGTCACACGCGACCGCTACCGCCACCTGCTCGAGCCGCTGCTCACGGACGGCGGCGGCCGCGGATTCTGCGTCAACCTCTCGGTCGACACCTCCTCGCTCGACATCATGCGGCTCTGCCGGGAGCTCGGCACACCCTACATCGACACGGTCGTCGAGCCCTGGCCCGGCTTCTACTTCGATCGCAGCGCCGGCCCGGAGGCACGCACCAACAATGCCCTGCGGACGACGGTTCGCGAGGAGAAGGCCCGCCACCCCGGCGGCACCACCGCCGTGTCGTGCTGCGGCGCGAATCCGGGGATGGTGTCGTGGTTCGCCAAGCAGGCGCTCGTCAATCTCGCCCGCGACACCGGCCACGGCGGCGCGGAGCCGGCGGCCGACGACCAGGTGGGCTGGGCGACGTTGATGCGGGACCTGGGTGTGAAAGGGATCCACATCGCCGAGCGGGACACGCAGCGGGCGAAGCACCCCAAACCGATCAACACGTTCGTCAACACCTGGTCGGTGGAGGGATTTCTCTCGGAGGGCATGCAGCCCGCCGAACTCGGCTGGGGCACGCACGAACGATGGCTGCCGGACAACGGCCGGCTGCAGACGATCGGGTCGAAGGCGGGCGCATACCTGCTCCAGCCGGGGGCCAATACGCGGGTCCGCTCCTGGTGCCCGACACCGGGGCCACAGTACGGGTTTCTCGTGACCCACAACGAGTCGATCTCGATGGCCGACTACTTCACGCTCCGCGATGGCGACAGGATCCTCTACCGCCCCACGTGCCACTACGCCTACCACCCCGCCGACGACGCGGTGCTCTCGCTGCACGAACTGTTCGGTCGCGGCGGGGAGCGGCAGAAGGCGATTCACATCCTCGGCGAGGACGAGATCGTCGACGGCGTGGACGAACTGGGCGTCCTGCTCTACGGCCACGCGAAAAACGCCTACTGGTACGGCTCGCAGTTGTCGATCGACGAGGCCCGTGACCTCGCCCCGTACCAAAACGCCACCGGGCTGCAGGTCTCGTCGGCCGTGCTGGCCGGCATGGTGTGGGCGTTGGAGAACCCCGACGCCGGCATCGTGGAGGCTGACGAGATGGACTACCGGCGCTGCCTGGAAGTGCAGACGCCCTACCTGGGGCCGGTGACGGGCCACTACACCGACTGGACACCGCTTCAGGGCCGACCGGGGCTGTATCCTGAAAACATCGACCAAACCGACCCATGGCAGTTCCGCAACGTCCTCGTGCACTAAGCGGCCGCGCCGAGCTTGTCATGCGTCCACCCGTCGCGTCGCCGCCCCCTCCGCTCGCCATCGTTCTGCGGCGATCGCTCCCCACGGTGCTGCTGCTCGGCGGCGCGTCAGCCCTCCTGCTCGCGACCGATCGGGCCGGTGCGAACCGGGCCGTGCCCGCGGTGGCGGTGCTCCAGCAGGTGAGCACGTCGCTGCTCGACGACGCCGTGACGGGCATGATCGAGGGGCTCGCGGTCCGCGGCTACGTCGAGGGCACGACGGTGACGATCCGTCGCTACAACGCCGAGGGGGACCTCGCGCAGGCCAACGCGATCGCCCGCGAGATCGCAGGCGGCCCGTTCGACCTGGCCCTCACGTCGAGCACGCCGTCGCTCCAGGCCCTCGCCACCGCCAACGACCGCGGCCGGATCCTCCACGTCTTCTCCGCCGTCGCCGACCCCTTCTCCGCGGGCGTCGGCTTCGACCGCGCCGATCCGCTCGTTCATCCGCGGCACCTCGTTGGCTACGGCAGCCTCGCGCCGGTCGATGCCACGTTTCGGATCGCGCAGGCGATCAACCCGCGGCTCGCCAGAGTTGGCGTCGCCCACAACCCGTCCGAGAGCAACTCACGGCGGTTCATGGAATTGGCCCGGGCGAGCTGCAAGACCCGCGGCATCGTGCTCCTCGAGGCCGCCGTCGAAAACTCGTCGGGTGTGATCGAGGCGATCCAGTCGACGCTGTCACGGGGCGCCGAGGCGGTCTTCGTGCCGGGCGATACGACCGTCTCGAGCGTCATCGACTCGATCATCGCCACCGCGGCGAAGGCGGGTGTGCCCGTGTTCACCGTGGTGCCCGGGAAACCCGACCGGGGCACGCTGTTCGACGTCGGCTTCGACTTCCGCGAGGTCGGCCTGCTGGCGGGCCGGCTCGCCGGCGATCTGCTCGGGGGCACCGATCCGACGACCGTTCCCATCGGCGAAACCGCCCGGGAGATTCCCCCCCGGCTCACGATGAACCTCGCCGCCCCGGGTTACGACCGTAGCCGCTGGCGGGTGCCCGACGACCTCGTGCGGCAGGCGAAGGTGGTGATCGACCCCGCCGGCCGCCGCGACCAACCCGAGGCGATCCTCGCCGGCCCGTTCACCGAGGCCGAATCTCGGTAGCCCCCTGACGCCCGATTGAGCTTGAGCGACCCCGTGCCGCTCGGTAACTTCCCAGCCATCGCCCCCTCCACGAGCGGGGAGCCGTTCTTCGCGAGAGGCTCGGTCGTGAACGCCACGACGCCGTTGGTCGTCATCTGTGCCGCGAGTTGCGGACTCTATTTGGTCGCCTGGCTGCTCGTCCTGGGCTGGGTCGCGTGGCATCGCCGTGAGCGGCGGCACGGCGACGACGCGGCACCGATCGGCGTCTCGATCCTCAAGCCCCTGTGCGGCGCCGACGACGAACTCGAACGCAACCTCACGTCGTTCTTCCGGCTGGACCACGAGCCGCTCCAGCTGATCTTCGGCATCGCCGCCCCGTCCGACCCCGCCCTCGATCTCGTCCGTCGCGTGGCCGGCCGTCACCCCGGCCGCGACGTCGCGATCGTCGTCGGCGCTCAGACCGACGCGGCGAGCCCAAAGGTCGGCCTCATGGAAACGCTGCTTCCCCACGCCGCCCACGACATCATCCTGCTCTCCGACAGCAATGTCCGCATCTCACCCGACGAGATCGGCCGCGTGCTCCCCGGCTTCGCCGACCCGCGGGTGGGCATGGTCTATCAGCCGGTCGTCGGCATCGGCGAACGCCGTGTTCCTGCCGCGATCGAGAACCTCCACTACACGGAGCTCGCCGCCTTTCTCGCGATCGCCGCGCGGCTCTGCGCCGGCCAGCATGTGGTCAACGCCAAGGGCCAGTGGGTCCGCCGGGCGGCACTCGCCGACGTCGGTGACTTCATCGGCGTCCGCGACAACGGCGCCGACGATTACGTATTGTCGCGGCTCATGCTGGCCGCGGGCTGGAGGCTCTCGCTTTCCGGCGTACCTGTCCGCACTGTGCATCGTGATTGGTCGTGGCAGGCTCTCACCCACCGGCATCTCCGCCATGCCGGCCTCCGCCGCCGGCTCTGCCCCTGGGCCTATCCCCTGGAGCTGCTGCTCAACCCGGTGCCCTGGGCGCTCATGCTGCTCGCCACACCGCTGGCAACCTGGGCCTTGCCGCTCGTGGCAGCCAAGATGGCCCTGGAGGTTTCGGCCGCACGGCTGCTGCGCGGCGTGCCGCTGGGGTGGCACCACGCCGCACTCATCCCGCTCAAGGATGTCGGCTACTTCATCGGCTGGTT
>Ga0315906_10003996_pt1 | contig 19229 bp, 18 predicted proteins | sample LakEriMetagenome_4_FD_203526 | JGI IMG/M metagenome (GOLD analysis project Ga0315906, IMG submission 203526) | Freshwater fungal communities from buoy surface, Lake Erie, Ohio, United States - Buoy 2 MA122 | ecosystem: Environmental > Aquatic > Freshwater > Lake > Lake biofilm | place: USA... | reverse complement strand
TGCCAATATCGCTTCGGTATTTCAATTTGTCTATGCCATTTCTATGTTGTTTGCTGGCCGCTTTGTTGATAGGCTTGGCACAAAGAAGGGCTATGCTTGGGCGATTGTTATTTGGTCGCTTGCTGCCATGATGCATGCTTATGCGATTCCTGTTGGAGAGACCATCACGACTGCCCTCGGATTGATTGGTGTGACAGTCTTGCCTGTCAGTGTAATAGGCTTCATGGTATCGCGAGCTGTATTGGGTTTTGGTGAAGCTGGAAATTTCCCTGCTGCGATAAAAGCGACTGCTGAGTATTTTCCAAAGAAAGAACGTTCATTTGCGACAGGTATTTTTAATTCAGGAACAAATGTTGGTGCAATTCTGGCGCCATTGACCGTTCCTTGGATTACAGCAAAATGGGGATGGGAAGCAGCTTTTCTTTTAATTGGTGGAATCGGATTTTTCTGGTTGATCTTTTGGTTTTTATATTATGAAAAACCATCCCTGCAAAAAAGACTCTCTGCTGAGGAGTTAGCCTATATCAATGCAGATGATGAAGTGAAAGTAGTGCAGCAGGAAGAAAAAGTGAATTGGTTTCGTTTATTGGCTTATAAGCAAACATGGACTTTTGCTATTGGTAAATTTTTAACCGATGGCGTATGGTGGTTTTTTCTTTTTTGGTTACCTGCTTATTTGAAAGATGAGTATGGAATGGTGGGAACTGAAATTGCGTTGCCATTAACTGTATTGTACAGCATGACGATGTTTGGCAGTATTGGTGGAGGATATTTTCCTATGTATTTCATCAACAAAGGAAATTCACCTTATATCGGAAGGATGAAAGCGATGCTGTTGATTGCATTCTTTCCATTGGTCGTTTTGGCTGCTCAACCTTTAGGCAGTATTAGTTTTTGGATGCCTGTCTTGTTGATTGGTATTGGTGCTTCTGCACATCAGGCCTGGAGCGCCAATTTGTATACAACAGTCAGTGATATGTTTCCAAAGAAGGCAGTCGCTTCTGTTATAGGCATCGGCGGTATGGCTGGTGGTATGGGCGGTGTAATCGTGAATAAAGTCGGTGGCGCATTATTTGATTATTACAAGCAACTCGGTCATATTGAAACAGGTTATACCATCATGTTCAGTTTCTGTGCAGTGGCGTATTTGCTGGCTTGGGTAATTATGAAAACCTTAACTCCCCAGTATAAGTATATTGATGACATTTAGGTCCTCATCTTATTTATACTGATTACATGGCACAAAAATTTTCTAAACATTTTTTACTGGTTTTATTTATATCTCTTTACGCCATCTATGGATGTAATAAGACTGAGACAATTATCGAGCAAGATTTTACTGCTACCAAAGCACAGTTTGCCAATAAAATAGATCCCACCAATCTGGCCAATTATGCCAATCAGGGAAAGCCAGCCTATATCAATAAAGACAATACAGGCAACAATATAATTACGGATGCGAAGGCAACGCTTGGCAGGGTAATCTTTTATGATAAGCAATTGAGCGTCAACAATACTACATCTTGTGGCAGTTGCCATGTACAAAAATTTGCATTTGGTGATACCGCGTTATCCAGTTTGGGGGTTCAGAATGGACGCACTGGAAGACATTCCATGCGATTGATCAATTCAAGATTCAGCAATGAGAGAAGATTTTTTTGGGATGAGCGTGCTGCTACTTTAGAGGAGCAATCAACTCAACCCATCAAAGATCATGCAGAGATGGGCTTCAGTGGACAAGATGGTCGCCCAGCTTTTGCTGCTTTATTACAAAAGTTGCAGGCAATAGGGTATTATCAGGAGCTTTTCAAATTTGCATATGGAGATGAAAATGTTACAGAGGCTCGTTTGCAAGAATGTCTTTCACAGTTTGTTAGAAGCATACAATCATTTGATTCTAAGTATGATCAGGGAAGAGCAGTTGCGCAAGACAACCAACAATTTCCAAATTTTACACAACAGGAAAATCTTGGTAAAACGCTTTTTTTGGCTGCACCACAGTTTAATGCTGCTGGTGTACGAATAGCTGGCGGATTAGGTTGTGCAGGTTGTCATGCTGCTCCAGAATTTTCAATTGATCCCAATAGTGGTAACAATGGGATTATTGGGGTATTAAATGGAGTAGGTATTGATATCAACAATACACGCGCTCCTTCATTGCGTGATTTAGTAGGAATGGATGGAACGCTTAACGGACCAATGATGCATACAGGTGTAATTACTTCTTTGAATACATTGATTGGGCATTATGGTCGTATTAATCTTGCACCCGGAAATACAAGGCTTGATCCACGATTAAGACCTAATGGAGTAGGACAGCAGCTTAATCTTAACGCAAATGAAGTTGATGCGGTTGTCGCTTTTCTAAAAACATTGACTGGCACAGCAGTGTATACTGATGCCCGATGGTCGGATCCGTTTTAGCAGATTGTTTATCACTCATAAATTGCAAGGTCTTCACCCATTGTAATTTTACCAGTATAATTTTTTCTGACTTCCTCCATCAAAGTTTCTTTTGATTCTTTGAAGAACAAGAGGTGAGTGAGTACAAGTAGACCAGGTTTTACTTGGTTGGCGATATTTGCTAATTGAGATGGAGAAGTATGAAAAGTGCTGTGGTATTTTTTCCAGCGATCTTCTCTTTTATCTAGTCCCGTTTGAGAAAAAACTTCGTGTACTAGGATATCGCAATTCATTGCATTTTTGACCAGCTCTTCGCTGTAAGTTGCATCACCAGAAATTACAATGACTTTATCAGGTGTTTCGAATCTGAAACCGTAGGCTTGGTCCCAGTTGCCATGGCTGACTTTAAACGCATATACTTTCACCAATTCATCCTGGTAGATGAGTCCGGGTTTTATTTCATGTACATCAACAATATAACCTCTTTTATCACCCATTTCCAATCCATCTATTCTGATCTTGATATCTTTTTTATAGGCCTTCAAAATATGATGGGTCATCGATTTAATGCCTTTTGGTCCGTATACTTCCAATGGAGCATTTCTATCCAATACAGCTGGAGTGAAAATCATATCAGGGTAACCAACTGTATGATCAGTATGTAAATGTGTGATGAATAATTTTTTCAATTGACTTGCACCCAGCGCAGGAATTTCTTTGCTTAGGGTTGATGCCCTGCGTACAACTCCTGGTCCGCAATCCACGATATATGATTGATCTTTGACAACAATAGCCAGACTTGGTCCGGATCTTTCCGGATCTGCAAATGGTGTGCCTGTGCCGAGTAACACAAGTTTGGTTTGCGCAAAATTGAGGTTAGTCGAAATAAGTAAGCTGAACAGAAAAATCAAACTACGCATAGTATCAAAAGTTAAGACTGTTTTATTTCAGTTAAGGCGTTAACCAATCTGCATTTTTTAGCAAACCATTTCCATAGGTGAATCCAGCTCGTTTATTTCCAGTATGGTGTGCATAATACCAGTCTAATTTTTCAACACTGGTTTCAACTACGACAAAGTTTTGAAAGCCTGCTTCACTTTCTTCGAGGGTATAGGAGAAGTCACTCAGTTTATCTTTTAAAATTTTAAAATCTTCAGTTTCTTTTTTTCCTGAGCCTTCTGGCAAAAGATAATTTCGCCTGCTGTGGTGTTGTGTAAGATCCCATTGTGCTTTTGCAATGTCATTGCCATGGTGCAGAACAGTAGCGCCACACAAGCGAATTTGTGTTCTCTGAGATTGGTCGTAAGCAAGCCAACTTAGTAGACCCGTTAGTTTTATGTCTTCGATTTTACTGCTGCGGATGTCTGTATGAAAGTATATTTTCTTTGTTTCTATTTCTACTTTACGCAAAACGACTGTCCTTATTTGCGCCATTGAGCCAGATACCGATCCAACAACCAATGAACGCATAGGATGTTTGCGGTCGCTTACCGCCGATGATAGCATTTGCCAGCAGTTGCTTTCTACTGTTATCAGGGCCATCTCTTGAGATTTACCAACGTTCATTGCTATTGATTTACGTTTAATCTGTTTTTATGTGTTAATTTGTAGCAAACATACACCATGCAAAAATCAGGCGGCTTCTTTTTGTTCATTTTTACATTGTTATTTATAAGCGGTTGTAAAAAAGAAGAAGATTTTAGACCTGCAGTTGAAGCTGCGATGGCAACGTTTGCTGCATCTTTACAAAGTGATTTACCAACCGCAGCAACAGTTACAGAGCGTGTGCGTGTTTATTTAAATGGACAGCCTACTTATTTTTTTGGGTCGACCGTCACCTTACTTGATGCAAATGGAATTGCAACTACCAGTCCCTATTGGTACAGAAACAACGGCGGTTTGTTGAGTAAACAATTGGCAGTATCTAATTATAACATAGATACACAGATTTGGCTGCGTAAACCAATTGATTTAAAGAAGCCTTATTGGACTGAACCTTATTTTGATGCAGGTGGAGGAGATATTTGGATGCAGACGTATTCAGTCCCGATTATCATCAACAACAAAGTGGTAGCTGTTGCTACAACTGATCTTGCAGTGGATAAGCCTTGATCGATTAAACCTTTTGGTGGAAAATTGTTCTAACCAAAATGCTACCAATGAAACGTTCGACCCGAATGCTCCTTTTTGCTTCCAGCTTATGGTATTTTGGAGAAGGTTTATTTGGGCCTTTGTTTGCAGTATTTTCAGAAAAAGTTGGTGGTGACCTTCTTGACATCACCTGGGCATGGTCGCTTTATCTTGTAGTAACTGGAGTATTTTATGTCTTAATTGGAAAATTATTTAACCGATCCATTTGGAAACCTAAATTGATTGTTATTGGCTATGGGTTAAATACTGTTTTTACTTTCTGTTATTTGTTTGTCAGCAATACAACGGGACTACTTCTTGTTCAAGCTGGTTTAGGGCTTGCTGAAGCCATTTCAACTCCTGCCTGGGATGCTACCTTTTCATCTGAGCTGGAAGACACAAATGATACTTTTGTGTGGGGTATAGCGAACGGACAATCATTTTTTGTTTCTGGTATAGCTATTGCAATTGGAGGATTAATTGCTAATTATATTTCTTTTGAAGCCCTCTTTGTTTTGATGGGATGTATTCAGCTCATGGCAACCATCATCCAAGCCAGGGAGACTTTTGGAAGAAAAATTCCTGAAAAGTTATAAATTCAACTAAATCTTTTTTATGCAGAAAAAGGAAGACAGCTCTTTCTTTTACAGGAAAGCCATCAAGGATTATCTCACTGAATTCATTATGCTTTTTGCAGCGGTTACGCTGGGTTTTTTTGCTGAAAACCTGCGTGAAGGTTATGCAGAGCGTCGATTGGAAATTCAATTGATGAAGTCGATGGTGGCCGATCTGGAACGCAATGAAGAACTCCTGTTGAGTCAGCAAGCTGCCTTAACAACCAGAAAAATCGCCTGTGATTCCATAGCCTATTTTTTTAACCAGAACGATATCAAACCTTACGGCGCAGAACTCTATATGTATGGAAGAAGACTAGGATACTATGGAGGTGAATATCCTTTGTCGTCTCGCTCTTTGGATCAGTTAAAGAACAGCGGCATGTTTAGTATCATCAGTAAGGATGTTGTAGCAGATTCTCTATCCAACTACGACAATTTGAAAACGCAATACGAACAACGTATAAAATGGTATTTTGAAGATGTGAAGAAAGTGCAGGATGAGAATAAAAATATTTTTGATACAAGGGTATTTGAAAAAGCCAGTGTGTATACAAACACTTATATATTTCAAATTTTAAAACCAGAGGGCAATCCTGCATTGCTTACTTATGACAAAGAGGATTTGCAGAAATATTACAATAGTTTTTATTACCTCAAGAAAAATACAGAAGTGCAAATGCGGGCTGTTGTTGAACTCATTAACAGTACGACTACCCTTAAATCATTGATCGTTAAATCATACGAATTTTAAATTATGGAAGTCCATCACGGCAAACATACCCCCAAGAACTGGAAAGAGTATTTCATAGATTTTCTAATGCTGTTTGCAGCGGTCACTTTAGGCTTCATTGCAGAAAACTACAGAGAGGATAGCTCTGAAGCGCTTCGAGCAAAAGAATATATCAGCTTAATGAAAGGAGATGTCTCCAAAAATATTTATTACATCGATTCTGTAATTCAACGCGATAAAGCACTGGCAAAAAAGTTAGATTCTGCTTTTTTATATCTAGCAGAAAGTGAAGCTGTCGATTTAGATAGTCTGCATAGCAATCTTCCTCCTAACTTATTTCGTTTCATGAGTAAAAATGATACTTACGAACAAATGAAAAGTTCAGGTAGTTTGCGTTTTATAAAAGATGAGCAATTGTTATTTCTTATTACCGAGTATAGCAAAGCCGCCGAAGCGGCAGAGTCGAGAAGTACAGCCATGGAAATGGAATATGTGAATACACAATGGCCACAAGTCATCAATCATGCTGTCACCAATTCAGCAGCTATAGGTGCTTATAAAAATGCACGTTCAGGATACATTGCCATTTTAGGAACAGATGAAGTGTCCAAAGAAATCATGGATGAAGATGCCTGGGAACTATTTCGCAGACTTGACCAGGTAAAAAATGAAAAAATAATCATCAAGGGGGAAGCCTTGAAGCAATTGCAAAAAGATGTTCTTCCTGCTTTGGCAAGACGTCAGGGTTTGCTGGTAAATACCATGAAATTCATGTTTAGGGCAAAGGAGAAGGGAGAGGTTTTGTTGAAGCATATAAATGAAAAAGCTGATTAAATAAGACGATAACTACTTCAACTTTTCTTTTCCTTTTTTGTTTATCCTGCATGATGACGGAAGTGGACATCGACAGGATCATAGAAATGGCGTGGGAAGACCGTACGCCATTTGAAGCGATTGAAATTCAATTCGGTCTACCGGAAGCGAAGGTGATTGAATTGATGCGCCGCAATCTTAAAAAGAAAAGCTTCTTGTTGTGGCGCGAAAGAGTAAACAGTGGCGTAAGCCAGAAGCACCTCATGAAAAGAAATCCTGAAATTGGCAGGTTCAAGTGCACCAGACAACGCCAGATTTCTTTGAATAAAATCAGCAAACGCTAATGACTTACGAGCAACTGATAAAGCGTTTGGACGATATCGACCCCATCGCCTATGGGAAGTCGCGCAACTTCACCGATGGCGCAGTAACTGAACTTTCTCCTTATATCTCTCGTGGTGTCATTGATACCAAAACGGTATTGATGCATTTGGTGAAACGTGGTTTCAAGTATTACCATGTACAAAAGTTTGTGCAGCAAATGGCCTGGCGTGAATTTTTTCAACGGGTTTGGCAGAACGTTGGTGAAAACATCAATTCTGATTTGAAGCAAGATCAGGGTGCGCGTTTTCAAAAAGGGATGAGTTTGTCGGTGGATGAAGCCACGACAAACATTGAAGCGATTGATGCGTCGATTGAACAGTTGAAGTCGACTGGCTACATGCACAACCACGTAAGAATGTATGTCGCGTTCATGACTTGCAACCTCGCTGGTTTTCACTGGCATGATCCTGCACGTTGGATGTATTATCATTTGCTGGATGGCGACTGGGCATCGAATGCCTTGAGTTGGCAGTGGGTGGCCGGCACTTTCTCCAGCAAGAAATACATTGCCAACCAAGAGAACATCAACACGTATACAAAATCAACACAACGTGGCACTTACTTGGATACTACCTACGAAGCAATTGCTGAAGCTCAACCACCATCTGCATTGCAAGCCTCAGGCATGCCTGAATTAAAAACTGTTTTGCCTGCAAATCGCACTTTACAAATCGATACCAGTATACCAACACTGGTCTATAATTATTACAACCTCTCACCTGTTTGGCGGAAAGAAGAAAAAGCCAACCGTGTGTTGTTGTTAGAACCATCGGTATTTGATGCGTATCCAGTTTCAGAGAACTGCATTGCATTTGCATTGGAGCAATCAAAAAACATTGATGACATGCAAGTGTTCGTTGGGAGTTTTGCTGAATTACAAAAACAAACACAAGCATCAACACTTTATTTCCGTGAACATCCATTGAACAAGCATTACAAAGGGATTGAAGATCCGCGTGAGTGGATGATTCAAACCAAACAACCAGTACACGGTTCTTTTTTTTCTTTCTGGAAGAAGTACGAAAGGCAGATAGAAAAAGAGTACTTTTAGACAATTAAGTACGCTGAATACTATTTATGAAAAAACGTTCTCCATTTTTCTTTCTTATTTTATTATTTCCGGTTTTATCGTTTGCGCAAAATGCTCCAAAATCTACTGTTCAAGTAAAGGATACTACGAAATCGATGTTCAAAGACACGACTGGCAATGTGCTGACAGATGTGGTGTTGGTGGGTTCGAGATCTGGCTTAAGAAGTCTTTTTGGTTCTCCGATTCCAATTGATGTGATTTCATCAGCAGAATTAAAAACGACCGGTGAAATTTCACTGGATTTACAATTACAAATGCGTGCACCTTCTTTCAATACGGTGAACAAACCTGTGTCTGATGCAACCAGTCTTTTCGATCCTTATGAAATCAGGAACATGGGTTCAAGCAGAACCTTAGTGATGATCAATGGCAAGCGTAAAAATTTAAGTTCATTGTTGTTTTTGCAACCGACTATTGGAAGAGGTGAAACAGGTGCCGACTTAACAGCGATACCCACATCTGCAATTGGTAAAGTCGAGATACTTAGAGATGGCGCATCAGCACAGTATGGATCAGATGCAGTAGCTGGTGTAATTAATATAGTGTTGAAGAAAGATACGGTGAGCAATAGTGTGGAATTACATTCGGGGATTACGAATAAGGGGGATGGATTTTATACGGGACTGACCTATTCTGGCGCGAGTGGATTGTTTGGTAAGGGAAGTATTAATTATGTGGTGGAATTGGACAAACGTTCCAATGCCGAAAGAAATGGTATTGTAGATCCAGTTACTGAGAAGGCAACATTTGGCGGGACACCTGCAACAGATGCAGCTATTGATGCGTATTTGAAAAGATTTCCAACGGCAAATAACAGGGCGACTATCGTAGGTGGAACAATTGGAAAATGGTTGGTGAATTTCAGTTATCCTATTTCTTCATCGACTGAACTTTATGGATTTGCTGCGCAAGCGTTAAGAAGAAGTGTCAGCAATGCCAATTACAGAACGCCGTATTGGCGTTTGGATAATGGGGTGCTGCATACGGCGCAACCGGGTCAGCCTAATTATACTGGAACGACCAACCCATTGTACGATGGGTACTTGGGATATATGCCAACGTTTGAAGGCGACCTCAATGATTACAATGCAACGGTTGGTGTAAAGCAACACAAAAATGGCTGGGTGCATGATTTGAGTTGGACCATTGGTGGTAACCGTCAAACCTATACCATAGAAAATACAGTGAATGCATCGCTTGGTGCTGCGAGTCCCTCTCGTTTTAAACCAGGAGGATTTTCTTTTTCCAATGCTGTAGGTAATTATGATGCAACAACCAGTTTATCCGACAAAGTAAAAATTGGTTTTGGTTCTGAGTTTCGCAACGAGACGTATAGTGTGATTGCAGGTGATACTGCGTCTTCTTTTGGTGAAGGCTCCAACTCCTATCCTGGTATTGGGCAGAATAGTCAGTCGACCAACTCCCGCTACAACATCGGTGCTTATGGCGATGTTACATGGGAGCCTAGTTCGATGTTGTTGGTGAATGGTACTGCAAGAATCGAGAACTATTCTGATTTTGGAAATGCTTTCATCTGGAAAGTATCATCGCGTTATTTGAGTAAAGACAACCGATTGGTCTTGCGTGCAGGGGTATCGACAAGTTTCAAGGCGCCTGCTTTGCACCAGATTTATACAGAGTTGATCAACTCCAATTATTTTCAAGGTGATGTAAAGTTGTTTGGGTTGTACAGCAACCGCAGCAAAGAAGTGCGACAACTCGGTGTGCCTTTGTTGAAACCAGAAAAATCTTTTCATTTTACTACCGGCTTCTCGTTTAGGCCCATACAGAATTTCAGTATTACAGTGGATTACTACGATATCACTTTACGCGATCGAATTTTATACAGTGCCAGCATTACTTCTAATGATCCTTCAACGCAGCTCTATGGTGTATTACAAGCTGCAGGTATTGCCAGTGCACAGTTTTTTGTGAATGGCATCAATACCCATACTGCTGGTTTTGATTTTGTTGCGCAATACAGTTTGCTTCGTGTGGGCAAGGGTAAAATGAATTTGAATTTGGCTGCGAATCTTGTCACCGACAACCGAATCATTGGTAAGGTCTTGGACCCTGGGCCGATTGCCAATTCCGGAGCAACCATTACCGATGCCTTGATAAAATCGATTATTGAAAGCAGCAGGCCACGTTACAAAGTGGTAGCTGGTGCTTCGTATAGAATCAACAAGATGTCTTATCACCTCAACAATACATTGTTTGGAAGTACCGCATATCAGGATATCAACAATGGTGGATTGATTATGGAGCATGTGCAGCAAGTTTTTTCTCCGGCGATGACGACTGATTTGCACATAGCCCGTCAGCTCAGAAAAAATATGCAGTTGTCGTTTACCGTCAACAACATCTTCAATGTATTGCCAAAATGGAAGTTGGAAGGATTGGATCCTGTTGGAGAAACTTATTTATCTGATCCATTGAGAAGGCAGTTGTTGGAAGGCGGTATAACATTCAATGGACGATACCGCATACTTGGCTATTACGGTTCACAGTTTAGTCAGCTTGGAACAACGTTTGCAACGTCTTTGAAAATTGATCTTTAAATCAACTTTTACAGTTGTTGATTAAAACGATAGCTGAGCGAAAAACTCAAATAGTTGATTTTGTTTGCTGTGCCATCTTTTACTTGAAAGACCTTGTTGGTGGCATTGAGATTTCTCCATTCACCTCTTATTAATAATGATGGAGTTGGTGCATAATCCATGTTAAAGGATATGCCGTTTGCATTGACCGTTTGGTTGTTGGCTCCACGTGATATTACACTCGAAGGATCGTTGTATTTTTCAATTCGACCTGCGAGTTTTAGTTTATCGTGCAAAGCATATTGTGCTATCAGTACAGGCGATAGCCAGTAATTGTAATTGGAAGCACCTTTTGTTTTTTGTTCGAAGCCTAGATCGAAACCGAGTGTATAGGCGAATTTATTTTTGGTTCTTTGGTAGTAGAAATTATTGAAATACCTCATTTTTCTGTTTGCATCTGGTTGATCCGTTCCTGCAAAAAAGCTCCAGTTGAATTTTGTGTTTTCATTGAACAAATGCAGCCACTGAAAACCTATTGAAGGAAGTGAATTTCCTTTCAGCATGGTTATTCTTTGCCATCCTGTGAGCAAGTAAGTATTGAGGTCATTGTTCTCGTTTATTTTTTGGTGGAGGCGAATGCCTGAAAAAAAGTATGGAGAGTTTTCGGCGAGCAGTGAACGTGTGAGGGTTGCATTATCAAAAGACACCGCACTTTCAAAACCAATATGGGAAGGGAAGGTGCCGGCGTCGAGCCACATGCTTCTTTTTTTATTCAACAGCACACCCACATAAGCTTTGTTAATGTTTCTGTAGAACCCAGGTTCGCCGGCATAGTTATCTTTAACATAGGTGCCGGTGTGGACAGCCATTTCCATTCTGAAGGATTTGCTTTCGTGAGCGATGCCAAGGTAAGCGAGGTTCAGTGCAGGCTGGTTATAGCGGTTGTGGTTGAATTGAAAATTGGATATTTTTTGTTTGTTGTTGGCCGATGCATTTCCTGTAAAATAGACATCTGCATAACCGGAGATTGTCCAGTTGCTTTTTGCAGAATCTATGTTGTCTTGTGCAAACAGGTTAGCATGGAAGCAGGCCAGCAGAAGAAAGAAGATGTTGATGCGGTGACTCATGCTTCTGTTTGCTGGTAGCGTTCATATACTTCTTGTCTTTCTGCTTTCATCATGCCTTTGGTTTCTTCAACGAAGGCGTTGCGCAGTTCGCGGGTTTTGAACAGAAAAAAGCAGATGCTGTCTTTGCTGTGGTAGATGGCTTTGCATTCATCATCGATGGCGCTGAGTTCTTCGGGGATGTCGACTTTAAGACAGATCATGGTTGAAAGATTTGTCACACAAATTTAAGCGATTACGGTTGACTAGATTTTTGATGTTTAGTCCGATGATTTTAGAAACCTTGCTTTCAGATCAGGGTCTGCCATGTCTTTGTCTAGTGGATACATTGGTCGCATAATGCGTTTATGTCCCAAACGTTCCAAGTCTTGGTCCACTCCACCAGGCGTTTGTGCCATGATCCAACCACCACGCATGTCGTATAGTTCCGGAACGAGGTAACCAATTTTTACTACCACGATATCAGCTTCGCGTGGCTTCAATCCCAAGTTGGTAAAATCTTTTTCGTAGTGGTAGGGTTTTCTTTTTTTGGTAATGATAACATGGATGGAACCTACGAGGAGAACCACTTCGGTTTCGGCATCTACATCGCCGTGGTGAATGGCTTCTACTATACCCGTGAGTTGGATGGGTGGAGCATAACGGTTGTCGACAGCAGCGCCTGCAAGTCCATTTACGTTTGCACCTACACCAGCAGCTACCGCTTTTGCAACCAATTCTGGTGCGGGTAAGGATGCATAGATAAGTGTTGGTCCTGTTGCCGATTTGAATTCAGGTCGATCAAGGAGTTTACTGAGCGTCCAGGTAACATCCCCTGCACCACCTGCAGTGGGATTGTCTCCCATGTCGCTGATCATGAAAGGTTTTTTCTTGCTTGCCAACGCCATGTTTAGGCTTTCGTCGAGGTTAGCAACGGGTGCGACAAATTCAAATTTGGAACGGTAATTCCAGAAGCTTGCAGCGAGACTTTCTGCCGCTTTTCCAACTTCTGTTTGGTCGTCTCCAGTAACCATCACAACCGCATGGTTCCGAGGTTCATCAGCCCAGGCATAGCCAATCCAAATTGCAGCATCAATGATACCAGGTCGTTTGGTGATGGGGTCTACTTGTGCGTAGAGACTTTTCCCAGGTTCTATACGTGTACTTGTTTTTTCTCCGGGAAGCAAGATGGGCACAGGTATCCATGCTTTGAATGCAGGTTTGCCTTTGCCTGATTCGAGGCGGTCTAAGAGATTTTGTACGGTCCTTCGTTTTGATTCTATTGCATCTTCGTGCGGCGCCATGCGGAAGCAGGTAATGAGGTCTGTGTTTTCAGCAAGACGTCTTGAAACATTACCATGCAAATCCATTGAGGTTGAAATCAATGTTTTGTTGCCAACTACTTTACGCACGCGTATAATAAAATCTCCTTCCGGATCGTCTAGTCCCACTACACTCATTGCGCCATGGATATCAAAGAACAGACCATCATAAGGAAGATTCGCTTTTAATCTTTCCAGGGTTTGGTTAACAAGAGATTCGTAGGCTTCGCGAGTAACGGTGCCGCCTGGAAGCGCGTGTGCCTGAAGCGTTGGAAACCAGTTTGCGCGCAAGCGGAGTGCCGAATCTTTTGCTAAAAAAGGATAAGAGGAAAAAACTGCGGTATCTACTCTGGCTTTGAAAGCTGCTTCATGTGTTAATGCTGGCGAGAAGGTGCTGGATTCGATTGCCAATCCTGCAATCGCAATGCGCGGAAGTGTTTTTTCTGTTTTATTGGAAGTACAGGAGGTGGCAAGCACCAAGAGACAGAAAGTAAAAGCGTAGAAGTTTTTCATGCGCGAAAGGGCGAAATAGATTTTAAAATATTCCGCATCCTCAAGTTAATCTTTTACTTTATTAATTTATATCACCCTCAACAAAAGATTGCCGTCTATACCGAGGTGTTTGTGGATAGATTTGAGAAAATGAATATCTGGTTCTTGTTTGCCGGATAGGATTTTGGAAATTTTTGATCCGGATACATTGATGAGTTCTGCAAGTTCTGCCTGGTTTAAATTCATTTCTTCCAATCTGTGCTGCACGATGGAGTGCAATGATTGTTTAAATGTAATAGGTAGCATCATTACTTGCTCAAAGTCACGTGCTAAAAAAGTTAACCGTGTAAGTTCACTGTCTTCTCTTTTATTCAATGCATGAAAACCACCAAGTTTTGTTGCCTTGGTAATATATTTTTCAATCATCTGATTGATGGCTTCATATTGTTCTTTTGATCTGATTTTATCTAGCATGGGAGGTGTTTTTCAATTTTCTCAAAATTTCAAATAAAGCAATAAGTTTCAAAATTAGAAAAATATATTGAATATGGAAATATCTATTTTTCAATTTATTTGTAGCAGAAAATAAATCGGGGGAGCTATTTTCGAGGTTTTGTGATTTTTTCTACTGGGGCTATGAATTTCGGAAATAGAAAAATGAGTATTCAACTAAGTTTCCTAAAGGGGAATAAGTTAAATCTACTTTTCTAATACGCTCTCCAATTTTCAGGTCGTGTATAAATTTTTTCATCTACTTGAACTTTGGTAGGCATAATTGAGGCCTTAAACTTATCCTCATTATTTTCTAAGTGTACTACATGATTTATTAGACTCCGTAATTCTGCGGAATTTCGATTTGGCGGAAAATATATCTTGATATTCTTTTTCGGAAAATTTATTTTTATTGCTTCAATATTTGGAACCTGGTCGCTATCTGCGCTAATTAAAATAAGGGTGTCAACCTTGTCATTAAAACAATCTAATAACATTGTTACAGCTATATTAACATCTGTTCTTTTTTCTTCTAGATGTTCAAACATAGATTTACATTTTCTACACTTTATTTTCTTGGACTGATAATTACCATTAATAGTTATGAATTTTTCTGGGTTTAGTATTCTATTGGCTGAGAATAGGGCAGATTGCCTGCTCCTTTGTAGATTATTGGATGGTGGTGCCGTGAAATATTTAACAAAGACCAACTCGCTATTTTGTATAAACGCTTTGCATAATGCCACAAAGTCTATCCAGTAATAGTTTTTCCATTCTGGATATATCCCTGCTCTTTCTTTTAATCCATTATAAAAATTAAAACCATCAAAATAAAACCCCACTCTATTCATAATTGCCATGTAAGTGCATAAAAAAAGCCTCCAGTGGAGGCAGAGCCATAATACTGAGACTATAGCGGGGTATTGTCCTAAGACACTGTAAAGATATACTTGTTTTTTAATTGTGACAAGTAGAAAACACAGAAAAATTATGTTTTTTTCATCATGTAATTAGTGCGTTCACTTCATCCCATCAAATTACTTCTTCACTTTTAATAATCTGGAAAGAAGATGCTTAGTTTCTAAAAATTAAGCGATTCTATCTTTTTGATAACATTTGTTTTTCGGGGGAGCTATTTTCGAGGTTTTGCGATTTTTTCTAATGGGGCTATGAATTTCTGAAATAGAAATATATGTTTAATGTTAAAAACAACAACAATCATTGTTTTTTCTCCGGTTTTAAATGTCAAAAAAATATGAGAACTTTAAGTATGAAATTGAAAGAGGTAAAATATGTTTCTGACTACTCCATCGAAGTTGTTTTCGAGGATGGAGTAAAAGGCATAGTTCACCTGAACGATTTAGTGGAGAAAGGAATTTTCAAAGTTTTGCAAGATAAAGAACGCTTTGCTCAAGTTTATGCAACAGGTAATGCTATCGCCTGGTCTGATCAGCTTGAGATTGATGCTATAAAAATTTACTTAGATATTACTGGCAAAAAATTTTGGAGAAGTTATGAATCCAAAATTCTTGTATGCCGCAGATCAGTAGTTTTCTTGGATTAATTGATAGAATTAATGGCTAACTGGCAAAGAGCAAGACTCCAGGAAGAATTGCATACAATAAGTCCATTAGTTTAAATACCAGTTATAAATTCAAATCACTTCATCCCATCAAACCACCTCTTCACTTTAACCAGTGAGTAGAGGTAGACGGAGCGGTGGTCTGCGTTGGGGCCGGCGTCGATGGCTTCGGCGTTGGGGTGGCCGAGGGTGCGCTGGTAATCTACGGCGAGGCGGGCCACTTGCCAGGGAACGGCTTCATCGCGGAGGCTGTAGAAGCAACGTAGGGGTGCGCTCATTCTCCATCTGTAGGCTGCGTTGTTGTCGAGTGTTTTCCAGAAGGGTTTGAGGGCGGTGCGACTATCCACAAAAAATTGCGGGAGGAATACACTGTCTGGTTGCGTGGGCACTTGTGTGGCAAAGTCTTGGTAACCCATGTTGAACCCATAGAGTTGGTGTGCTTGCTTGATGTAGTTGGGGTGGATAGAAGAATCGAGGTAACCGTTGAGGTTGTAGTAGGCATCGTAGGAGAGCATGAGGTTGCTGACTGCTGCTACGCCGAAGGAGGCGGCAAAGGGACTCGGATTGTTGAGGGATTGGGTAATGAAGAGCAGCGGATCTGCTGGTCCGGATGCTGATGCCACACCCATAACCGGGATGTTGAGCAGATCGAGGTAACGCAGGAAGGCCAGGGTGCTGTAGCCGCCTTGCGACCAGCCATTGATGAAGAGTTTACCCGGGTTGATGTTTTCTTTTTTCAATATCTGAAGGGAAGCGCGGTACATATCGAGACAGGCTTGCGCGGTGCTTTGCGCAACGAAGTAGGAGTTGGGCAGTGTAGATTCCTTGGAGGTACCAAAATAATCTGCGGCGATAACGATATAGCCTTGCGAAGCAAATTGCGAGATCATGAGTTGAGTTTCCATAGAGCCCGCTGGGTTGGAGGGCGTCCAAGAACGATCGAAGATGGTGCCGTGCTGGTAGCTCACGATGGGTGCGTTGGGTTGTACATTTTGAGGGATGGCGATGAGACCGTAGGCGGTGACGACCGAATCATTTTTTTCCGGGATGATGGACGAGTAGGCAACTTTATAGAGTTTGACCCCTTGTTGCGGTTTTGCCAGGCTATCACGGAAGTCTGATGCCTTCATGGTTCCGTTGGTCATGAAGAGATCCAGCCCCTCGTTGATGGTCCAGTTGATTTTATCTGTTCCAAACGTATCGATGAAGGTATATTCCACCAGCGTTCCCGGTGTAGTTGGTTGGGTTGATGTTTTAGTTTGTTGGGAGGAACAGCTGAGGATTAATATTATGATTGCAAATGAAAGGATGATGTTTTTGAGAAGGGATAGTGGGGGCATGGGAGGAAGTTTGAGATGAAGTTAGTGTGAAAAATAAAATTGATGTACTGCTTTGTAAAAATAAAATAGGCTAATGATATCAAACTTTAATGTTATGTAAAATATTAATGATCTGACTTAGCTTGCATAGAAGGCAGAATTTTTTTTATGAGGTAAGGTTTACTCACGCTAGAGAAAGCTAAATTGTTTGTTGATTTTCCGGAGATCTATCTTTTTTTCGAAGGACTGGGTAATAATAAATGAAGTAATTTGTGATCTGTTATTTTATTTAATTGAACACAATACATATTTTTATCTCAAAATTTTACCTACATGGTGATAGAACAAATTCAAATATTTACACATTAAGAAAAATAGCTATTGAGTTTGATATTCTATGTATAATTCATTAACAATTCCATACCAATCGCGAAAACTCATTTCAGGGTACTTATGCTGATAATTTTTTGTACAGTACTCAATGCTTTCCAATAGTTTGTTTCGCTGTAGTAGTGGTTTTATTTTTTCTAGAACTGCAGGATCGTCAATTGATCTTATTTTATTTAGAGTTGGCGCATTACTAAAAACATCTATTTCTTGTTTGTCAACCTGATGAAATAGCGTTGATATATTTTGAAAATATTCAGATAATAATTCACGTCGAAAAAGTAATATTTTTTCATTATTGGAAAGATATCCTTCCAGAAATTGACCAGGTTTTACGTTTGATTGCAATGAGTTTCTTGAGTACAGAGAAACATTTTGTTTATAGTTTAATCTACCTTGAATTAATTCAGGATTCCAACTAACAAAAACATCATTCGCAGCATCATAACCTAATATTATAAATAATTTTCCATCCTTTTGAATTTTAATAAAATGATCGCTAAATGGAAGTTGAACTCTGGTAATATCAGGGGAATTAGCAAAGTACGCTGGGGAGATATTTTTCAAAAACACATAAAATTCATTTCCATAAATTGATATTGAAAATGGATTCCCATCTAGATAACTGAATGAATCAATCTCATTTAGTGTCTCAACAAATTTTAGTTTTAATTCTTTTGCAATTATTTTTGTCATAAATTATTTAGACATTTTTAATAACTCATGTAGTTTTGATTCATACGTAATGTTATTTATTGAGTGTATAGCCGTTAAATCAGCAACAAATTTAACTTCGCTCAAAGAAAGTGGTATATCTTTCATGGAAATAGTAGGGATTGAATAAGATTGATAGAATTTTAAATTTTCAACACCATAGTGATAATCAAAATACTTTTCAAAGGCCATTTCAAAATTATTTCCTAGACATTCTGCAATTACTGAATCTAGTTTTATTAATGTATCTACATTGTTTATACGTTTTTTTATAGAGTTGGATAAGTCAAAAACTGTTGATCCAATACCGCTTTCGTAAACTAAAAAAGATGCAATTATCAGATTTGAATTTTGCGTTGTCGTTAATTGTTCGATTGAAAAAGTATGTGTCCGTTTTGTTTTTTCAGTACTTTTTACTTCAATTTTATCACACCCATCATTAAAATCATATTTATCATTATTGCTTACATGCCATGCATTAATAAGGTAGTTAGGATTTTCTGATAAATCAATAAGAAGTAATTCTGCCCAAAGTCCCTGAATTGATTTTTTTGAGCTAGAATTTAACTTGCTAAAAAGATTCACAACTTTATCTAGTTCATCTTTAACTCTATTTCCATCCTCTTCATCATTAAAATTTGGTAGTATAGTTGAAATAATATCAATAAAATACTTTTTCATTTCCCAGGATTCCGATTTTAAAATCACTTGAGCGTAAATACTGTCATCAATTAATTTTCCATGTGTATATAATTGGCATCGTATGTTTATATTAACACTAATTGTTTTTAAACTTAATTGTTTTACTTGATTAGAATCACTTTTGCATTTTATAAAAAATGTAGGAAACCTATTTTCAGAAATACCAATTTTATGATTTTTAATCCCTGGTATAGAAGCAGTTTCAATAATCTCTTTAGGATTATTCTTTTGTCGCTCTAAAAGGGTTTCAAATACTTCAAATAGTTTATTCATCTAATCGTTATTTAATACACCAACAAAACTATGCTCAAATTTCTCCGGATAATAAATACCTAGTGTATACAATATTTCATTATTCCATTTTATTGAGGAGTGCTTTAATTTGATTTTATGAATTTGAATACAGAAT
>Ga0315906_10003994_pt1 | contig 19232 bp, 15 predicted proteins | sample LakEriMetagenome_4_FD_203526 | JGI IMG/M metagenome (GOLD analysis project Ga0315906, IMG submission 203526) | Freshwater fungal communities from buoy surface, Lake Erie, Ohio, United States - Buoy 2 MA122 | ecosystem: Environmental > Aquatic > Freshwater > Lake > Lake biofilm | place: USA... | reverse complement strand
GGTTATCTTGCTGATCGTATTGGTTTTTTTAAAACCATGAAGTTAATTACATTGGGTTATCTATTTCTTGCCGGCTTAGCATTTGGCATTTATTTTTTCAGTATTAAAATCAACTCGTTGTTATTGATTACCCTCATTCGAAGTTGTCGACTTTTTTTAAAAAGCGCTATTGTTTTACCGCTTTTATATTTGTGCAGATTTTATACCCCATTAAAGCACTATCAAATTAGTGCGTTGATGCTCGTTGCCATTATGGGGGGGACGCTCACTGCTTACTATGGAAATTCTATATATTCCTTCTTCCAATGGGCAGGTTTTTTAATTATTCCGGATCTTGTTATTTTAGGATTCTGCATTTACCTGGCTAAACAGACAAGCATTGAAAAAATTACAAGAATGAATTCTGCCAGTTTTTCTTCTAAGGTAATGGCTATACTCATCATTGGCGTCGGTAGCATAGGACTTTCTTATACTCCTTGTTTTACAGATTGGTATATGAGTAATGTGATGATTGCAACGCCATCTTCACTAATGAATTTCATTATTCTATTAAGTCTTTTTCCATCAGCTTACTTTGCGAAAATTATGGGGCCGGTGCGTACGATGACTTTTTCCATGATTGGGATTTTTGTGGCGATGTTATTGCTAATGGCTGATAGTTACATAGTGCATCAAGTAGTTTTTGGTATAGGATTTAGTCTCTTTTTAGCACCATCTCTTGCTTATGTTTATTCTGTTTTAAAGGGATTTCAGAGCTACGCTAAAATTACGTTATTCTTTGGATTTACCCATGTTTCTTTTATTCTGTTTGCTACGTATGCGGCATCTTTAAGAATGATGCCCCCACCTTTTATCGGAGCAGCACTCATGATTAGCATGATGGCGGCGTGTATTGGGATACAAAAAAAATATAAAGTTTTGCATTGAATGTATTTCTCGATTAAGCATTCTGTTTATGTGATTTTTTCGCGATAATTTAAAGTACCGAACCTACTTTTTCTTTGGTACAGTTACTTAAAATGTTCGTAATTTTTCGCATATAGGGAAATTGAAATGGTTCGCAAAGCAACAATTACAATTGATGGAAAAACGGTTGAATTGCCTATTCTTGAAGGGAGTTTCGGTCCGGCTGCGATTGATGTGCGAAGCTTATATCAAGAAACAGGTATGTTTTGTTACGACCCCGGATTTATGTCAACGGCGAGTTGTTCATCGGGTATCACCTATATTGACGGTGATAAAGGCGTGTTGTTATATCGCGGATATCCAGTTGACGAGCTTGTTGAAAAATGTGACTTTTTGGATGTTGCGTATTTACTTTTTTATGGTGAATTGCCTAATGCACAAGAGAAAGAAGAGTTTGAAAAATCGGTAACGCAGCACACCATGGTGCATGAGCAGTTGCGTTCTTTCTTCCAAGGGTTTCGTCGTGACGCGCACCCCATGGCGATTATGGTTGGCGTGGTTGGAGCGCTTTCCGCTTTTTATCATGACAATTTGGATATTTATGATCCAAAGCAAAGAGAAACGGCTTTTCATCGGATCATTGCAAAAATGCCGACCATTGCTGCAATGGCGTATAATTATTCGCGAGGATGTCCGCTGCCTTATCCTCAAAATGATTTAACCTATGCACAGAATTTTTTGAAAATGATGTTTGGGCTGCCTTCGGAAAAATATCAAATTAATCCAATTGTGGCTAAAGCGATGGATATTATTTTTATTTTGCATGCGGATCATGAGCAGAACGCGTCGACATCAACCGTGCGACTTGCGGGATCGAGCAAGGCTAATCCGTTTGCGTGCATAGCCTCTGGCATTGCAGCGCTTTGGGGGCCTGCGCATGGAGGTGCTAATGAAGCAGTATTGAAAATGCTGGAGCAAATAGGATCGGTTGAAAATATTCCAGCGTTTATCAATCGTGCGAAAGATAAAAAAGATACGTTTCGTTTGATGGGATTTGGGCACCGCGTGTATAAAAATTATGACCCCAGGGCACGCATTATGCGCAAGGCTTGCCATGATGTGTTGGATCAATTGGGGATACAAGATCCTCTGCTGGATATAGCACTTAAGCTGGAAGAAATTGCACTAAAGGATCAATATTTTATTGACAATAAATTATACCCAAACGTGGATTTTTACTCAGGACTCGTGTTTAGAGCACTGAACATTCCAACGTCAATGTTTACGGTTATTTTTTCAGTGGCACGTACGGTTGGATGGATTGCGCATTGGAATGAGATGATGGCGGATCCGGGGCAAAAAATTGGACGACCACGGCAGTTGTACACGGGATCTGTGCTTCGGCATTTGTAGATTTTAATCTTGTAAAAATTCTTTCAATTTTTCTAGACTTTCAGGCATATTTTTTCGTCCAAACCCTATGCGAAAGTGATTGCTTGAATGGCTATAGATAGAGGCTGGCATCAGTAAAACACCCTTGTCATCAACTAATCTTTTTGAAAAATTATCAATGGATTCCTCCTTTTTATAGCGCACAAATCCAACGCAGCCTCCCTGAGGGCGAACCCAGGAAAAGAGTTCGCGATATTGATCCATAAAACTATCAAGAAGCTGAAGATTTTTGTCTACTATCTGGTTATTGCGTGCGAGGATTTTATCTTTGTTTTCAAGGGCGATAAGGCTGAGTATTTCTGAAGGGGCGCTGTTGCAAATGGACGTGTAATGCTTCATTTGTTCAATTTTTTTAAGCAAATCATTATTTTGGCAAGCAATCCAACCTACGCGTAAGCCGGCTAGCCCGAAAGCTTTACTCATCACATTAAGTGAAAGTGCTTTTTCATAAAGTTCAACAGCGGAAGGTGCCCAACCTTCTGAAGGATTGCCCAAGAGACGATACACTTCATCTGAAAATAGCCATAAATTATGAGCTCGGCATACGTCTACTAAATCTTGCAATTCGTTTTTGGTAATCACTTGGCCGGTTGGGTTATGTGGAAAATTAATGACGATGCATTTTGTGTTCGGTTTGATAGCGTTCTGAATTTCTTGTAAATCGATACGCCAATAGTTTTCTTCACGAAGGGAAATGTGGGAAATAAGAGCACCCTTTAGTGCTGGGATTTCAGCAAGGGATTGATAACAAGGAGTAAGAACAATAACGTGATCATCTGGGTCGCATAGGGTATAAAGAGCACAAAAAATTCCTTCTTCTGCTCCTGAGAAGCATAGAATATTATTGGCAGATAGTTTGGGATAAAAACTTTGGGTGATTTGCTCACGCAAAAGAGGGAGACCGCTAACTTCTGTATACCCAAGGCTTAATTTATTCCAAGCATCTTTACTGCTGGATGATCCCATATCGATCATTTCCTGCATGGTGATGCTTTCGGCATCAGAGCAGCATAACAAATAGGGAGCTTTAAATTCGTATTGTCCTAGGTACTCTTCTAATTTGAAAATGTTGGGATTATTCATGATAGTACGCTTTAAATCGAAATAAGTTAAAGCTAGAGTACCTTTTGTGTAGAGAATTTTCCAGTTTGGATTTAAGTATTCTTTATCAAATACTTTAGCTAGGAAACAGTTTTTGCTTATGCTATCTTGAGCGAAAATAGAGATTATATTGACGTTTGTGAAACGACTTCTTTCTGGTTTACTTGTGCTTCTGTTAGCTTCTTGCGCGGATGATGCTGAAAAATTTGATGAAATGTCGGTTGAGCAGCTGTACTTATTGGCTGTTGATCGTTTAGAGGCTAAGAAATATAAAGAAGCAGGCGCTGCTTACGCTGAAGTTGAGCGTCAACATCCGTATTCAGATTGGTCTCTTAATGCGCAAGTGATGTCTGGATATACGTATTATTTAGCGAAAAAATATGAAGAAGCTGAAGAAGCATTTGAAATGTTTATTCAGTTACATCCGGGCCATGAATATGTGCCGTATGCGATGTATATGTTAGGTCTGATTTCTTATGAACAAATACCCATTGTTGAGCGCGACCAAACACCAGCGAAAGAAAGCGCAGACGCTTTCCAAAAGCTCATTAATCGTTTTCCTAATAGTAAATACGCAAAAGATGGCCGTCTAAAAATTGATCTTATTCGCGACCATTTAGCGGCAAAAGAAGTTGAAATTGCCCGGTTTTATCAGCAAAAAGAAGCGCATTTGTCGGCAATAAATCGTTTACAGATGGTGATTAAAGAATACGAACATTCTGCACATGTTCCTGAAACTTTGTATCGTCTGACGCTTTCTTATTTAGCGCTAGGTATGTACGAAGAGGCTAAGGCGAGTGCTGCTGTGCTTGGTCACAATTATAATGATTCTGACTGGTATGCCCAGACGTATGAAATTATGCAAGGGATTAAAAAGTAACCGATGCTGCGCGCGCTCAGTATACGTAATGTAGTGCTGATTGAATCACTAGATCTCTCCTTTGAACATGGTTTCTGTGTTTTTACAGGGGAAACAGGTGCTGGAAAATCTATTCTTTTAGATGCGCTGTGCTTAGTGCTAGGGCAGCGTGGCGAGCAAAATCTTATTCGGAAAAATGCAGAGCAAGCATCGGTTTTTGCTGAATTTGAATATGATGATTTGCTGAATGAATTATTTGAAGAGCAAGGTTTGCCTAAGGGTGAAATCATTGCTCTGCGGCGTGTTTTGCAAACGAATGGGCGTTCTAAAGCGTTTATCAATGATGAACCCGTGACAGTGCAAACGTTAAAAATGTTAGGTGATCAGCTACTTAATATTCATGGTCAGCAAGATCATTTGTTTGAATTAAGTCGACAGCGTGTTCTTTTAGATCAAACTATTGATGAAGTAATCAAAAAAAATGTTGAAGAAGCGTGGAAGCGTTTTCAAGAGGCGCAAATAAGTTTGGAAACTTTTGAAAAGAATATGTTCGCACATGAACAACAACGGGCATTTATTAGAATGCAACTGGAAGATTTAACGAAGCTACGTCCTCTTGAAGAAGAAGAAACGTTACTTTTACAAAAGCGTCAAGAAATTGTAGGGTTTGCAAAAATAGCAGACACAGTTGCTGCGTGTTTGCAGGGGATGACGTATCCTAAAGATTTAGCGGGTGAAATTGCGCAACATCAGCAAGCTTTGACAAAAGCAAATGTTGGTTTAGAAGCTGTGGAAGAAGCAGCAAAAAGTTTGGATCGTGCGTATGTTGAGGTCAAAGAAACCCAACTTATTTTAAAGGATTTGCTTGAGCAACACCAAGCTCATGCGGATGAGTTGCAACATTATGATCAACGTTATAGCGAACTTCATGCTATTTCTAAAAAATACAATATCGCAGGCGATGATTTACATAAAGTTTGGCAAGAATTACAGAAGCAATCACAAGGTCTTGATGATCCAGAGTATGAGCGTGGTCAGCTGCAAAAGCAATTGGCGCAAACGAAGCAAGAATATGTTGAAGTAGCTCAAGCGTTGACAAAAGCACGAAAAGTGGCTGCTAAAAATCTGGAAGAGAATGTGCATAAAGAATTACCAGATTTATTTTTGCCGCATGCGCGTTTTCAGATTAATTTATCCGAATTACCTGAACCGCAATGGGGTGCATATGGTACCGAACAAGTTATCTTTGAAGTATGCATGAACCCGGGGCAAAATTTTGCGCCATTACATAAGACAGCATCTGGGGGTGAAATGGCTCGATTAATGCTGGCTTTGAAGGTTGTTACGGCAAGTCAGCAAAATGTGTCAACGTTAATTTTTGATGAAATTGATCATGGCGTAAGTGGTCAAGTTGCGCTAGCAATTGGAAAGCGTTTAAAGCGGTTAGGAGATTGTGGTCAAGTTATGGCAATTACGCATTCTGCTCAGGTGGCAGCACAGGCTCATCATCATTTGGTTGTATCAAAACAACAAGGAACTTCTTCTACTCTTACAAACGTGCACGTACTATCTGAAAATGAACGTATTCAAGAAATAGCTCGTATGTTGTCTGGCCAAGAAGTTAATGAAGCAGCGCGTATGGCAGCATTAGAATTAATGAAGGAGTCGTAATGATTGTTTTGTGTGCGGGAGGAACAGGTGGGCATGTATTTCCAGCGGAAGGGCTTGCTGCTCATTTAAAAAAGCGTGGACATAAATTAGCTCTTTTTACTGATTCTAGAGCAATGAATTTTGTAAATTACGAATATTTTGATGCGATTGAAATATTAAATGTAAAGCGTAGCAATATTATTACGTACGTATTTACTATGCTTCGTGGCATTTTGAAGAGCTTAATATTCTTTCATAAAAATCGTGTGAATTTAGTGGTGGGATTTGGTGGATATCCTTCTCTTCCGGGAATGATTGCAGCACAACTAACATTTAAGAAAACATTATTGCATGAACAAAATGCGGTGTTAGGCCGCGCAAATAGACTATTGCTAAAATTTGCGAAAGGGTTAGCTATAAGCTTTTCGCAGACAAATGGGGCTCCCTATAATGCTGTATGGAAAGGTAATCCTGTGCGAGAGCTTGTTCATGTGGCGATGTCAAAACCACAATCAAAAGACCCGAATAGGTTTCATGTGTGTGTGATTGGTGGTAGCCAGGGTGCTAAATTATTTTCAGAAATTATTCCAAAAGCGTTGGAATTATTGCCTGAAGATTTGCAAAAAAAATTAATTGTCACGCAGCAATGCCGTCATGAGCAGTTGCAAGACGTCAAAACTTTTTATGAAAAACTAGGTATTGAAGCGTGTTTAGAAAGCTTTTTTAGTGATATACCTGGAAAGCTTCGTAATGCGGATTTGGCTATTTGTCGTGCAGGTGCTTCAACTGTTGCTGAATTAACATGTTTAGGGGTGCCAGCTGTTTTTGTGCCGTTAGCTATTTCAAAGGATAATGATCAAGGTGAGAACGCTCGTCTAGTGGTGAATGCTGGTGGAGGATGGATTCTAAATGAACTCGAATTTACACCTCCAGTTTTAGCGCAACTCCTTGAAAGTATTATGAATAATAAAAAATCTTTATCGGCGATGAGCGAATCAATTCATCATTTAGGCAAACCAAATGCTGCGAAAGATTTAGCCGATTGGGTTGAAAGTTTTTCCCAGGATAGCTATTTATAATAGATAACCTTTTTCTGTATTAATTGAATGAATATTTTACCTGGACAAGTGCGGGCCTTGCATTTTATTGGAATTGGCGGAATCGGGATGAGCGGTATCGCTGAGGTTTTGCACAAAAGTGGTTTTCAGGTGCAGGGTGCAGATATTTCTGAAAGCTATAATACGAAGCGTTTAGAGTCTTTGGGGATTCCAGTTTTCATTGGGCATGATGCAAAGAATTTAGCTAAAGTTCAAGCAGTGGTCATTTCAACAGCTGTTAAGCCTGATAATGTTGAGCTTGTCGAAGCAAGGCGCTTGCGTATCCCGGTAATGCATCGATCAGAGATATTAGCAGAAATTATGCGTAGTCGCTTATCTTTGGCTGTGGGTGGAACGCATGGGAAAACAACGACAACATCGCTTTTAGCATGGTTAGTTGATGCCGCTGGTATGGATCCGACTGTTGTAAATGGTGGTATTATCAATGAATATAATACGAATGCACGTTTGGGTAAGAGCAATTGGGCTGTTGTGGAAGCTGATGAATCAGATGGAAGTTTCACAAGGCTTCCAGCAACAATAGCAGTGGTTACGAATATTGATGCCGAACATATGGAGCATTATGGAGATTTTGAGTCTTTATATGCAGCGTTTCGTCACTTTGTGAAGAATGTTCCTTTTTATGGAGCTGGCGTTTTATGTATTGATCATCCGGTTGTAAAAAAATTGGCAGAAGAGATTTCAGATCGCCGCATTGTTACGTATGGTTTTGATGAAAATGCAGATGTTTCTGCGCAAAATATTCGATTTTGTACAGAAGGTGTAACGTTTGATATTAGTTTGAAATTGGCTTATTTAGAGCGTCAGCGAGAGTTAGCAAACAACGTTGGCGATAATGTTAAAACGCTTCCTCCTATGTTGAAGGATGTTTTCTTGCCAATGGTTGGGCAGCATAACGTACAGAATGCTTTAGCTGTTGTTGCCATTGCACAAGAATTAGGAATATCAGATGCTGTAGTGCGTCATGCGTTTAAAACATTTAAAGGCGTAAAACGACGGTTTTCTCAAGTTGGAAGTGTGCACGGGGTGCGTATCATTGATGATTATGCGCATCATCCCGCTGAGATTAAGGCGGTTATCGCTGCAGCAAAGCAAGCAACTAAGGGTAAAGTATATGCAGTGGTTCAGCCACATCGTTTTTCACGTTTAAAAGATTTATTTGAGGATTTTGTGCATTGCTTTGATGGTTGTGAGCAGGTTTTGATATCGCCTGTTTATCCAGCAGGTGAAGCGCCGAATGGTGTGACAAGTGAGGATTTGGTTGATAAAGTTGCAGAGAGCACAGAAGTGTTTGTGCGTTATTTTGAATATCCTTCTTCGTTGCTGGGAATGCTAACCCCTTTCTTAGAGACGGGGGATATTATTGTGTGTATGGGGGCAGGGAATATTACTGCTTGGGCACAAGAATTGGCGCATGATTTAGAGAAAAATTTTCAACCGGCATTGAAAGCGGTAAACGGAAATTCCTAAATAGAAATGGCTCAAAAAATGCGTCGATGGAAGATTGAGGGGATGGAACGCAAGTTTTCGAGCCAATAGCCAGCTCAAAAGGTGCGAGGGGAACACACATTTTGAGCTGTATCCCTTTCGGGTTAGTTTAACAATAAATGAGAAGTATTAATTAATGGTTACCAGTACAGAAAACAGTCTTTCGCCTGCTTTATTACCACAGGTAAACGGGCGGTATAGCTTTGGTGCGCCATTGTCTAGTTTGACTTGGTTTCAAGCTGGGGGGCCTGCGTTTGTATTATATAAGCCCGATAGTTCTGATGATTTACAACATTTTCTTCAGGAAAAATCTGCGGAGATACCTTATTTTATACTTGGTGCTGGTTCAAATGTTCTTGTACGTGACGGCGGATATAACGGTGTGGTGATTAAACTTGGGAGAAGTTTTTCACAAATCAGTATGGAAAACGGAGAGCTGGTTGCTGGGGCCGCGGCGTTGGATCGAACGGTTGCGATGTTTGCGTTGCAACACCAATTAAGCGGGATTGAGTTTTTGGTGACAATTCCAGGGTCGATCGGAGGTGCTGTTGCCATGAATGCCGGTTGTTATGGTGTTGAAATAAAAGATGTGCTTTCTTGGGTTGAAATAGTTGATAGTAAAGGGAACTTACGTAAATTATTGCCTGGAGATTTGCATATGACGTATCGCAAAGCAATATTGCCAGAGGGGAGCATTGTGGTGCGAGCGGCTTTTAAAGTGGCTACAGGAAATGCGTCTGAGATTCAGCAAACTATCCAAAAATATTTAGATTTTCGAGAAGAAAGCCAACCAATGAAAGGACGCACTGGGGGAAGTACATTTAAAAATCCAACTAATGCTAAAGCTTGGGAATTGATTGATAAAGCTGGGTGTAGGGGATTGATCATTGGTGCGGCACAAATGTCGGAAAAGCATTGTAATTTCATGCTGAACACAGGTGGGGCAACTGCCGATGAATTGGAGCGTTTGGGTGAATTGGTGCGTCAAAGAGTGAAAGAAAATTCAAATCTTGAGCTTGAGTGGGAAATTATTCGTGTTGGTAAAAAAGTAGAAGTAGTTTGAAAAAAGTCCCGATTAGCCTATTAGATTCTATGGCTTCAATTCGAATATCTGCATAATTCTCTAGTTTTAGAACGATGTTTTATATGAATATAGGATCATTTATATTTTAAGTAAGAGCCACGTATAAATTATTTTAGTTGTGATATTTAGAAATACATACAATTTATTTTCTACTAATTACATATGCGTGTTGATGAGATATCTAGAATTATGAAAAAACCTAATAAATAAAATAGCTATTCAATGCCCCCCCCCCTTAAATTTATGCTCGTAATCGTGGTTATTAATTCGTTCCACGTATTTACTAAAACATTTAATTGAAGGAGTTAATCATGAAATTAAAAGAGAAACTGAGGTTCATTATCGCCCTGTTTATCAATGCAAGCATGATTCCATGCTTTGCAGAATTGACGTTAGATAATTTGGATATATCAGAACATACTTCCCGCTATAATTCACTTTTATCCGTGGAAGATGCGGATGATACCTTAAAGAGATATTCTTGTTTTCCTGAGTTTTTAGCAAAGGCAGAAGAAGTTGTTTTATCTTATGGCTTTGAAAAGCATACAGGTGTAAGACTGATGCACAGACATTTTGAGTTGCCAAGTGATAGTGTGATGGTGGAAGAATTTCAAGAAGTTAGTGGAGTTTCTTCTTTGGTAACCTCTACTGTTCCTGTTACGGAAGCACGACTAAAGAATGCTGTGCCTTCTGGATGGGTTTTAAATTCTTCTTCGATAGGAATTTTTGAATTTTCAACAGATGAAGCTGTGCGTCAGGGGTTTAGAGATATTCAAACAACACCCGAATTTTTAGAGCAGATGGAAAAAACCATTAAAGATTATAACCTCGAAAATCTTATGTCTGTTTCGTTATTAAAAAAAGATTCTCTTTTTGCTACTGAAGGTCAATATTACCAGGAAAGAACCTTTTCTGACAAAAGTGTTGTGCAAATACTTGATGGTGATTGGGGAGAAAGTACTAGAACTTCTTGGTCATTTGGTAAAGGGCCTATCATGTTAAGGTGCTCTGTTTGTAGAAAAGATGATGCTTGGGGTCATAGAGAGCTTTATTATTCCTAAATAAATAGGTAAAAAATCACTAAACTGATGTTACCCACGGGTATCGTGGGTAATCATCTTGAAACGATCTGGAAAACTAAGAAGTAAAAGCTTATGCTTATAACGATATTTATACCGCCTTGTTTGTAATGTTAAAAATTGCTTTTTACATTCTATTTTTTACAAGTGTTGCTATTACAAAAATGAAAGCAGTGATTCCTGACGTTAAAACTGCTTTACTTCACTTGAATACTAAAAAGTCTTTTATAGATTTTAATTTGGGTTTAACTAAGGCTGAAAAGCAACAATTGGAAAAGATCGTAGTAAGACCTTGTGATTGCTACGATAATTATGGTGATTTAAGTAAGTTGGTTGTTGATTTGACTATATATTTTGAGTCTTTAGGAAATGACTATGATTCCTCTCATAAAGTCGCAATATCCATCCATAAAATTGTTGAAAGAATTGTGAAGGACTTAGAAATAGAATCTTTTTGGTTAACAATGCGTCTTCCTAATAAGTCAGACATGTATAACATCCCGCGATGGCATACCGATGGATATTATTATCCCCCATATAAAGGAAGGGTTCCAAAAGTTGTTTTTACTTTAAAAGGTCCAACTACATTATTTTATAGTGCTTCTTCAGATGATCGGAAAGTTTACGATGAAATCTTTTATCGTCGAGTGGAAGATCAGAATGATTACTATTATGGAAACACTATAGAAGGAAGGAATGATCTAGTTAAGATTATTAATAACTCTAATGTGCATCAACCACTATTGCAAACAGGCACAGTATATATAGTAGGTGATAAAACTTCTGCCGCTATTCATTCAGAGCCAACTATTCATGAAGATCGTATTTTTATATCGATTGTGCCCGGAAGTAAAAAGCAAATTCAGGAATTGCGTAGTAGACATCAGAATAAAGAGTATATTAAGCCCCTCTCTAAAGAGTAAAAGAAAACTCAAATCTTGAGCTTGAATGGGAAATTATTCGTGTTGGTAAAAAAGTAGAAGCGATTTAAAAAAGTCCCCTCGAAAGGGGACTTAAAGATTAGAACTTGTAGCTTACGCCTACAGCAATAACAGGATAGTATTGAAGAAGTTTCTTCTTATTAGCAGCTTTAACTACATCTTCTTTTACGTTTTCAACCGCAGTTGCGTTATTGGAAAGAGTACCGGAAATGCTTTTAACTTTTCCGCGTACTTTACCTTGAAATAGAACGCCCAAGTCTGCATTAAAACTAAATCCTGAAGCACTTTCATGGCCGCTATCAAAGCCTACGCCAAGATAAGGAGCGATGCGGCGGAAGTTGAGTCTGCCTTTTACTGTGCCGATTTGTTGAGGAGTGTACGTAGTACCATTATAGGTGTGGCTATTGCTTGGTGTAGCATCGACATTTAATTGGTTGCCATTGTACATTAATCCACCCGTTACACGGAATCCATTTTCAAGAAAATGCCAATCACCGAGAGCACCAAGGGTAAACATACGAAGCTTACCTTTGTAGGTAAAATCACCATTGTTTACTGATTTGTTGTGCTTGAAATAATTTCCAGCAACGCGAACTTTGAAAGAATTATTGATTTTGTATCCTGCATTTGCACCGATACCAAGCGTGCTAACGCCAAGGCCAGCTGAAAATGGAGCGGCATGAGCAGAAACTGCTAAACCACTGATAAGTGCTTGTAGCAAGTATTGTTTTTTTCATAAAAGTTACTCTAAAAAAATTAATAGAATAACGTATCAGTGAAAAATCTCTTTGTAAATATAGTTTTTAATATAAAAAAACCGGCTATAAGCCGGTTAATTTATTTAAATATGGTAACTTTATTCTGCTGAAGTTTCTGCCTGAGTAGCCTCTGGTGCTGCTGCTTCAACCACAGGAACTTCTTGAGCTTCCACAGTTGGAGCTGCTTCTTGGATTTCTGCAGCTGGAGCTACTTTAACCTTTGGAGTCTCTTGAGTAGGTGCTGGTGCAGCTACTTCTGCAACCACTGCATCTTCTTCACGATATGCGCGTTCAGCAATACGTGCACTCTTACCGCGACGATCACGCAGATAATACAATTTTGAACGACGTACATCACCACGGCGTGTAACTTCAATTTTAATATTAGGGGAGTATAATGAGAAAACGCGTTCAACGCCTTCTCCGTAAGAAATTTTACGTACTCGGAATGTTGATTTTAAACCCTTATTCTTGCGTCCAATGACGATGCCCTCGAATGGCTGGTGACGCTGGCGTTCACCTTCAATTACTTTCACAAGTACGCGTAGTGAGTCACCTGTACGAAAGTTAGGGATAGCTTTACCTTGTGAAAGCTTTTCTAATTGTGCTTTTTCAATTTGTTGAATAATATTCATGAAATTATCTTCCTTATTTCTTTCTTATCGTCGCTTGTTTGGACTCATATTTTTCCCAAAGATCAGGTCGACGACTTTTCGTTATTATTTCTGCTTCTCTTAAGCGCCATGCGGCAATCGACTTATGGTCGCCAGAAAGCAGCACATCTGGCACGACCGTATTATTCCAAATTTGGGGTTTAGTATACTGTGGGTATTCTAATAAGTCTAGTTCAAAACTTTCAATAGTGGTGGCTTCCGGTTTTTCAAGAATTTCGGGCAGAAGGCGCACGCACGTATCAATCATGACAAGTGCTGCAAGTTCACCACCGGAAAGGATATAATCGCCGATGCTGATATCTTCTAAGTCATGTGTATTGGTCCAATGATCAAGCACACGTTGATCAACGCCCTCGTAGCGACCACATAGTATATTAATGCCGTCAGGGTAGTTTGCTAACCAGGAACGAGCCATGTTCTGGGTTAGGGGACGGCCTTTGGGTGATGCATAAATAAGCTTTGTATTGGGTTTCACATGATTTGTGAGTGCGGAATGGATGACATCAGGACGCATGACCATGCCAGTGCCGCCGCCATAGCTAGTGTCATCTACTGTTTTGTGTTTGTCCAAGGCAAAATCGCGAATGTTAATGGTATTTAATTTCCAGAGATTTTGTTGTTGTGCTTTGCCGGCAATAGAGTGTCCTAGGGGGCCTGGGAACGTTTCTGGGAAAAGAGTAAATACGGTTGCTTGCCACATGGCGACAATCTCTTAATTTTTCTGCATTATGCTTTAAAGTTTGAGAAAAAGCTTTTGAATTTTAATCAGCGCATTGCTCGTTTTGTTTGTCTAGGACTTTAGATCGATGGTTCCATGTTAGGGCAAAGAGTAGGGCGCTTATTAAAGAACAAACGGTTACGGCTGCGAACGCTGCGTCCCAATTATATTTATCAACAATAAGACCAACCCCATATCCGGAAACAGCAGCGCCTAGATATCCAACGGTGCCTGTAAGGCCAGATGCGGCTCCAGCTGCTTTTTTTGACGCAAAATCAGAGGCAGCAACACCTACTAATATTTGAGGACCGGTTACGAGAAAACCGATAAGCATCATGCTGAGGAAATGTTGCCACTTTTGCGTGACAGGAGAATACCATAAGAAAACGATGCTGAAGGCGAGAACAATCATGTACAAAAAGCCCACGCGGCCACGTCTTCCTGCAAAAACTTTATCGGATAAATAGCCAGCAACAATTCCGCCGAACATGCCGGTTATATCAAACATTGCTGCTTGCCAACCAGCTAGTTTAAGGCTGCTTCCTTTAAATTCGCTTAAGAATGTGGGGGCCCAGTTAAACATAAACATGCGCACGATATAAACAAAGAAATTAGCACCACAAACATACCAAACAAGTTTGTTCTTTGTGACTTGGTGGAAAATTTCCTTGGTAGAAAGTCTGGAATCATCTATTTCGTGAGCTTCCATTAGGCCATGATGAGCTTCGATGGGTGGCAATCCTAGTGATTCTGGTGAATCGCGAAGTCTTTCAAATAAAAGAAAAGCAAAGCCTATGCAAAATATAGCAGGAACATAGAAAACGTATTGCCATCCGAACGATGACATAATATATGGAGAGATGATAAGTACGAGAGCGCCGCCAATTTGTTGAGATGTGTTCCACAGGGCCCATTTTGTTCCAATTTCTTTGGGGCTAAACCAATGAGTTAAAAGTCGGGCGCAAGGTGGCCAACCCATGGATTGGAAACACATATTGAATGTGTACAGCAGAAATAACATCATCCATGAGGAGCTTAAACCAATGCAAAAACTAACAATAGCTGATCCTAAAAGACCAATACTCATGAAATAGCGAGCATTGCTTCTATCGCCTAGTAGCCCTGCGATACCTTTGCCCAGGCCATATAAAATTGCTCCGGTTGAAATAATAATCCCGATATCTGCTTTTGAGTATCCGAGATCCCTTTCTAACAAAGGGATGGCCATGGTGAAGTTTGTGCGTAATAGGTAAAAAGCTGCATATCCACCGATGATAGAAAGCATGATTCTGCGACGCCAGTAAGAATACGTACGCCCACCCGCTGCTACTCGGTTTAAGGTGCTACCAGGAATTTCATCTGAATTTTCAAGGAGAAACTGTGACAAACTTTTACCTAGGCTATAAGTGTTAATAAATCGTTTATTTTTTACAGAATATCAGAAATGAGGTTTTTTATAAAGTTACCAAATATTGGCAAGGCGATAGCAGCCCCTCCATTGCCTTCGCCGAGGCTTTTGGGTTTTGGAAATCCAACAAATACACCAATCACAAGGGGGTTATCGTCTTGATAAACGGTGCCAGGAACGCTGATGCTGCCTATAAACCAAGCATCACGATTGTTATTTGTTGTGCCTGTTTTGCCACGAATAGTGACCCCAAACTGACGTTCAAGCGGCAGGAGGGATTTTCCGGTTCCATGTGTAATAGCTGCGCGTAACATTTCAAGTAAACCAAAAATTGCAGAAGGAGACGCAAGTCGTTGCGAATTAGTGATTGTGCTGATTGGTATAGAAGTAAATTCTTGCTGGGTTTCAAAACAGCAGGTGTTTATATTTTTTTGAAGGGAGGAAGCTTTTCGTTGAGTGAATGCTTTATAAAATTTTGGCCTTAAGTGGTACCCACCATTAAAAATCATGGCATAGGCCGTTGTTAGGCGTAGTAAAGTTGTTTCTTTTGAACCTAAAATGATAGAAGGATGCTGTGATGCAGAGTTATAAATTTCAAATAATTCAGCGATATCTTGGATGTGATCAAGGCCGGTGTTTAGGCCAAGCTGAATAGCGGCAAGATTATGAGAGTACGCTAAGCTATTTTTTACGGTCACGAAACCATGAAATTTTTTATCGACGTTTTTTGGTCTATAAACTTCTCTTCCGTTGTTTAAAAGCATGGTAATAGATTCATCTTTGATAATATCGTTTGGATCAGTACCTTGTTCAAGGGCTGCTAAGTAAACAAAAGGTTTAAAGCTTGAGCCGGGTTGACGCCAAGCTTGGGTGGCGCAATTGAAAGGATTTGTTGCATAACTCCAGCCACCAACTGCAGCGAGTACTTGGCCAGTTCTTGCCTCCATCACGACGATAGCGCCACTTATTTCGGGAATTTGCCGAATATGGGCTTTCCCATTACTAACTTCGACGAGTACGACATCGCCTGCTATTAAGGATGTTTCAAAAGCCCATCCGGTTGTATCTAATGGCAAGAGTTGTTGATTTTCAAGTTGTGCAGAAAGTGAATGTTGTTCAAGTTTGACAATGGCTTTTTGATAGTGTGCTGGGCAATCGGGAACAGATATATTTTTTAATTCTTCTGAAGAATAGGGTTCATCAAGGTGTGTGATTGGCGTGTGAAAATTTTTATGGGTTATGTCGTATTTTAGTAGGCCATCGCGCAGCGCTTTTTCGGCAGCTTTTTGAAAATGAACATCTATATAACTAAAAATCTCAAGTCCGTCTGTTGCATGAAGAGTAGGAAATTCTTTTTCTAATTCATTTTGCAGAACGCTTGTGTAGTATTCGTAGTGTTCTGAAGGGGTTTCTGTTTCAGAAAAATGAAGTGGTTCTGTAGTTGCGGTTGCGGCTTCTTCGAAGGATATATATCCTTGTTCTAATAAAGATTGAATGATTACGCTTCGTCTGGTTTCAAGTTTTGCAGCATTTTTTGAAGCACTTAATTGTGCAGGTGCTTTAGGTAGGGAGGCGAGAAGAGAGGCTTCTGCAATGGTGAGTTCTTCGACACTTTTTTTAAAATATTTTAGGGCAGCTGCTTGTATACCATATGCGCCATTACCTAAATAAATTTGATTTAAATATAATTCGAGAATGCGTTCTTTGCTGAGTTGTTGTTCTAAAATTAGAGTGGCAAAAGCTTCACGTATTTTTCGTAAAAAACTTTTTTCGTTTCCTACTAAAAAATTTTTAGCAACTTGCTGTGTAATGGTGGATGCTCCCACTAAGCTTTGAGACTGTTGGTTTTTTCTGAAATTTTGGAAAAGTGCTTTGAAGATACGTGCCGGATCAAGGCCAGGGTGATAGAAGAAGTTTTTATCTTCTGCAACTAAAAAAGCAGCAATAACTTTTTCGGGGATATGTTCGATGCTTAAGTAGATTCTGTTTGTGGGCGAAAGCTCTTGTGCAAGGTTGAAATGTCGATCGTAGATGCGTGTTAATTCTGGCGGGTGATAATTTTTTAAAAAATCAGAATTGGGAAGGCTTGGCTTGATATGCCAGTAGGTGTAGCCAGCGATGATATTGATAATAATAGTGAGAATAGCGAGAGTAATGCCTGTATTAAGGAGGGTTCTCGCTAATGCTTTATACATCAGGGTGTCGCTTTATTAAAAAGATCGAAGAAATTTTTAGTGGTAGTTTCGGCTACTTCTTCAAGAGTAATGCTTTTTAATTCGGCGACCATTTCAGCGACAAAACGCGTAAAGGCTGGTTCATTGCGTTTGCCCCGATGGGGAATAGGGGCCAAAAAAGGTGAGTCTGTTTCCACAAGGATGCGATCGAGGGGAACAAATTTTACGGCTTCTCGTAATTCTGTAGCATTTTTAAAGGTGATAATTCCGGAGAAAGAAATATATAATCCACGATCTAATCCTTGTTTTGCAAATTCGCTAGAACCACTAAAACAATGAAAAACGCCACGTGTGTTTGGATGCGCATCAAGACACGAAAGGGTGTCCTCATCAGCGTTGCGTGTGTGAATAATGACGGGAAGATTTAATTCATTGCTGACGTCCAGGTGCATCTTGAAGCAGTTTATTTGGGCGTCAGCATCGCTTTTATTGTAGTAGTAATCTAGACCTGTTTCTCCAAAAGCAACGACTTTAGGGTGGGCTGCGTGTGCTTTTAGTTGTTCGATAAGCGTTGTGTCATTGTAGTCTTTGCTATCATGGGGATGCACACCAACGCTGCAGAAGATATTCGGATATGAGTCTGCAATCTTTTGTATATCAAGGCTTTCAGCGATTCGTGTGTTAACGGTGAGCATGTATTTTATGTTGTGTGCATGCGCGTTTTCAATGACTTGCGTTAAATCTTGTGCAAATTCGGGAAAATTTAGATGACAATGGCTATCAACAAGCATAAGGTGTAGGAATATATATTTTCTATAATTTAACTAAAATTGAAGAGTAATACCATGGCGCAACAATATTTATTCACTAGTGAATCTGTTTCAGCAGGACATCCGGATAAAGTTTGTGATCAGATATCGGATCTGATTGTTGATATGTATTTAGAGCAAGATCCTGAATCGCGCCTTGCGATTGAAACGTTGGCAACAACAAATCGAGTAGTGATCGCGGGTGAATATCGCTCAACAGCGAATATTAAAAAAAGTGATATTGAAAATGCAATTCGAGAATTGATTAAGGAAATTGGCTACGAGCAAGAAGGGTTTCATTACGAAGCTTTAGATATTTCTAATTATTTGCATGCGCAATCAGCGGATATTGCTGTGGGTGTTGATGCTGCGCATAACAAAGATGAGGGTGCAGGCGATCAAGGGATTATGTTTGGTTATGCCTGTGATGAAACCGATGTACTGATGCCAGCGGCTTTGTATTATTCGCATCGTATTTTGCAGAATTTGCATAGAGCACGAGTTGAGCAATATCAAGGCATTTTAGGGCCTGATGCAAAGGCGCAGGTTACTCTTTTTTATCAAGATGGAAAACCGGTGCGTGCGCACAAGGTGTTAGTGTCAACGCAACATGCTGAGAGTGCTTCATTAGAAAAAGTACGCGAGATTGTATTGCCTATTATAGAAAATAGTTTGCCGAAAGGATGGATGCCCTCTAATGAGGATATTTTTGTTAATCCAACCGGAAGATTTGTGATTGGTGGGCCCGACGGAGATACTGGTTTGACGGGAAGAAAAATTATTGTTGATACATATGGCGGCGCAGCTCCGCATGGTGGGGGGGCTTTCTCAGGAAAAGATCCAACAAAAGTGGATCGTTCTGCTGCTTACATGATGCGGTATTTGGCGAAAAATGTTGTGGCTGCAGGTTTAGCAAAGCGTTGCACGTTTCAGGTTGCTTATTCGATTGGAATGGCAAAACCATTGTCATTGTATTTGACAACTCATGGTACGGGTAAGGTTGATGATCAGAT
>Ga0315906_10003989_pt1 | contig 19241 bp, 17 predicted proteins | sample LakEriMetagenome_4_FD_203526 | JGI IMG/M metagenome (GOLD analysis project Ga0315906, IMG submission 203526) | Freshwater fungal communities from buoy surface, Lake Erie, Ohio, United States - Buoy 2 MA122 | ecosystem: Environmental > Aquatic > Freshwater > Lake > Lake biofilm | place: USA... | reverse complement strand
CACGCCGCGCCGCTCATCCCCCAGCCGAGGTGAAACATGAAAAACTCGTTGGCGGGTACATTGGCCACGGTCGTCACGAGCGCGACAATCAGGGTGATGCGCGTGGCGCCGATGGCGTTGAAAAAACTCATCGCCGCCCAGGTCATTGCGCCGAGGAAGGCGCCGCCCACCCGCGGCTCCCAGTACTCGAGCGCAAGACGCTCGATTCCCGGCGACAGCCCAAAAGCACCGATCAGCGGCGCCCCGAGCGCCGCCGCCAGCAGAAAGAGCGGCAACGCAAACAACGACGACCACAAGCCATTCCAAGCCGCTTGCGAGGCCCGGCGGCGCCGACCGCCGCCCTCGGCCTGCGAGGCAAACGTCTGCACCGCCAAGCCAACCCCACCCAGAATGAACACGATAGCGGTGATCAGCCAGTAGATCGCACCCATCGCGGCGACCGCCTCGGTCGACAGTCGCCCGATGTACCAAGTGTCGGTGAGACTAAGGATCGACTGGATTGCGTTTGTCACCATCAAGGGCGCGGCGATGCGCAGCAGTGCCGACCAATCGACGCGCAGACGACCATCGGCGGCCACTCGAGCCGCCGGCAAGCGGGGCGCAGCGGTCATCGCGGCGGTGCGGCCGATTCTCGCGCGCCGAACACCGTGCCCAGCCACACCGCAACCGCGAGCATGACCGCACTGACGCCCGCCAAAACCCAGGCTACTCCGGCGAGCCCGAACCCAGCCACGAGCGGATAAGCGATCTGGCTCAGGCTATCGCCGCCACGCTGCAGCAGCGTGTCGATCAGGCTCTTGCTCTTGAACTTGCTTTCGGGATTCAGGATGGTGAACAGCATCTCGCGCGTTGGCTTGAACAGACCATAGTCAACGGCACGACGGAATACTTGGGTCACGATGAGCACGACACCCACCGGAACGAGCGCCAACAGCACGAGCGAGGCGATCAACAAGGTCGGCACCAGTCCAAGTGCAGCGCGCAGACCGCCGCGACTGGCAACGAGCCCAACGACGCCCGCCTGGAACACGAGCGCGAGCAGGCTCACAGCAAGATCGATGCGAGCGAACAACGCAGCACGCTCAGCCAGCGTCTGGTACGCAGACTCGACGTATTTCGCTTGCTCCTGGTACATGAACCCACCCAGCACCTGCCCCCCGACGATCAGAGCCGCAATCGCCAGCAGATAGGGCGAGGTGAACAGGCGGCGCAAATCGTCGATCGCGCGACCGCCGACCGGCAAGGCGAGCCGATCACGCCCCTGCTCTCGCCCGCTCGTCACGCCGTACTCGAGCTGCTGCGCCCGACGGCCCAGCACGATAGCCAGAGCGATCAGCGCGCAAGCGACGAATATCGTTGGACTCGGACCCAAACGCTCGACGAACAGCGCATTAAACAACGGACCTGCAATGGCGCCGGCACTGCCGCCTGCGGCGATGAAGCCGAACAGGCGTTTGGCGGACTGCGATCGCCAGGCGTCGACCATCACGCTCCAGAACACCGAGACGATGAACAGATTGAGCGAGGTCACGGCAACGAAGTAGGTCGCCGCAAGCACCCGGTTGCCGGGCTCCGCGCCGAGGCCCACGGCCAGCACACCAAAGAGCACGACGACGGCCGAATAGATCACCGGGAACAGCCAGCGCCGCGGCAATCGCGCAACGATGAACCAGTACACGGGAAGGATCACCATCATGACAACGAAGGTGATGTAGAACAGCGTGGCGATGAAATCGCGTCCGACCTCGAGTGCGAATGCCTCGCGCAAGCTGCGCAGCATGTAATAGCCGGCAAGAAGCAAAAAATACGCGCCTGCTGCCGCGAAGAGTGCGGGCGCCTCGCCTGGCTCGATCAGCCGCCGCCATCGCGCGAACAGGCCGCCGGACGCCGCTACATCGGGACGCGCGACCTCACCCGCCCCGGGCACCTCCGGGGACTGCTCGGAGGACGGTGAGGTCACGGTGTCAGACCGTCGATCAGCAAGGGTTTGAGGCCATCCTTGCCGACGGTGTACGCCACACGTCCAACGACATCACCGCTTCGAGGTGTGGCACTGCCGTCGGCGGAAATCTTCGCTGATACCTCGACGCTATCGCCGGCACTGATCGCAAGCCCCGGCACCATGCTGTCCTCGGGGCCAAGCTCTACCGTAACCGGCAGAGCGGCCGGCAAGCGTTTGACAGCCAGTGGCGGCCCGGGCTGTCCGGGCTTGCGCACGAATACGAACAACGTCGCCCCAGGCGTAACCCGCGATGCAAAGGCCGGCGCAATCGCGATGCTGACCCGAACCCTCGCCTGCGCACCGCTCGCCGCCGGCACCCCGCTCGCAGCCGGCGTGCCGCTCGCCGCCGGCGCAGCAGCGCCTACCCCCGACTGTAGGACGGCAATCTGCTGTTCGAGTATCGGGCGAATGTTCTCGGGCGGATTGAGCGCCAGCAGCGACTGGAACCGCGCGATCGCGGTCGCCGCATCGCCGCGCCGTTGCGCTGCGACACCGGCGAAGAACAACGCCCGCTCGGAATCGGGCGCCAGCAAGAGCGCCTGCTCAAAGATTCGCCCGGCGCGTTCGTCCACCACACCGTCGGCTTGCAGCACCATCGCTTCGGCCATACCGACCAGCGCCTCGGCGTTGCGACCGCCCTCGAGACGATCGGCGCGCTGATAGGCACGCAACGCGAGGGGAAACTGCTCAAGCGCCACATAGGAGCGGCCGAGCATCAACCAGCCAGCGACATCCTCAGGTTCGTTCTCCAGTCGCTTGGCGAGACGCTTCACCATGGCTGCGGGTGTGTCCGCGATGGACGGCGCATCGGCGGGCCAGCTCCAGCGACTCCACAACAAATAAAGACCGATTGCCGATGCGCAGAATACGATCCCGAGACCGAGCGGCAGCCCACGGCTTTGGCCGCTGGACCACAAGGGGCGCAACATCCAAGCCGCAGTCAACACGCCCAGGACGACGGCAACGATGAGAAACGTGGTCATGGTACGGGGTCATCCGGCGAGGAAGTGTCGGTCACTGAAAGACGGGCACGCTGGCGTATCACCCGCACGGCCACCGCGAGCCCGAGGAGCAGCAGGATCACCGGAGTAACCCAAAGCCACGCGTTACGCCAATTGAATACGGGGCGAAAAAGAATGAAGTCACCGTACCGCGCGCGCAGGTGCTCGCGAATTTCGGCGTCGGTCTTGCCGGACTCCAGCAACTCGCGGACTTCGCGTCGCAGATCCCCGGCGAGCCCCACGGGTGAATCGGCGATCGACTGATTCTGGCACTGCATGCAGCGCAGCTCGTGCGTGAGATCCCGATAGCGTTCTTGCAACGCCGGATCGGAGAGCTCGATCGGATCGATGGCGAGCGCGTTGCCGGCAAGCACGAGAACCACTATTCCAGCGAGCAAGCCGCGCACCCATCGCATCATTTCACCGCCCCGGGCAACGCGTCGGACAACGCCGCAGCACGCGGCAGACGCGCCAGGAAATCCCGCTCCCAGACTGCCGGAGTCATGGCGCCGACGTGCTTGTGCACGACGATGCCTCGATCATCGATGAGAAACGTCTCCGGCGCACCGTACACACCCCAATCGATGGCGGCTCGGCCGTCACGGTCCGCCACCACGATCGAGTAGGGATTGCCGAGTTGCGAGAGCCAATCGAGCGCTGCGGCATCATCGTCCTTCCAGTTGAAGCCAATGAGCGGCAACTCACCCGACTCGGCGATACGCAGCAGCATGTCGTGTTCGACACGACACTCCGGACACCAGGTTCCCCAGACGTTGATGGCGTGCCAACGCCCGGCGAGCGATGTCGAACTGAACGACTCGTTGCTGCCGAGTACCGGCAGCGTGAACTGCGGTGCGGGCTTGCCGAGCAGTGCCGAGGGAATCACGGTCTTCTGCGGTGCACGCTGGATGCCGATGTACAGCACGATCACGAGCAGCAGGAACACACCGCCGGGCAGCAGGTATCGATTCATGCACGCGGCTCTCGCCGATAACGCCGATCGCAGGCCGCCCAGATGCCACCGAGTGCCATCAGCACGGCGGCGAACCAGACGTAGTTGATGAGCGGACGCACTTGTGCGCGAACGCTCCAGCGGCCAGCGCCCAGGTCTTCGCCGAGCGCCACGAACACATCGCGCGTCCACTGCATGTCGATGCCGGCCTCGGTCATCACCTGACGCTGCACCCAATAATTACGCTTCTCCGGATACAGCACGCCGACGGGCTTGCCACCCTCGGTGACGACCACTTCGCCGCGCAGCGCGTCGTAGTTGGGGCCCTCGACGCCGCTCAAGCCGGTCAGGCGATACTCGAACTCACCCACCTGCCCCGCCTCACCCACCGCGAGTGCGAGGTCACGCTCGCGGGTGTAGGTCTCGACCGCCGTGATCGAAACGACGAACACGCCGAGTGAAGCGTGCGCGAGTGCCATGCCGAGCAGTGCGGGCGTGAGCGTCAGCTTGCGCCGCCAGCGATCGATCGGATCGACGAGCGAGGACAAGATCAGCCAGACCCCGAGCGCGAAGCCCACGGGAGTCAGGATCTTCGCCCCCTCCCACACGCCGAGCACCAACAGCAGGGTCACGAGCACCGCAGCGAGCAGCGTCCAGAGTATCGCTGCGCTGCGATCGCTCACGCGACCGCGCTTCCACCCTGAATGCAGGCCTACCGCGGCGAGCGCCAGCAGCGGCAACGTCGGCAGCAGGAACACGGGATCGAAGTACTGCCGCCCAACAGAGAGTGTGCCGAGGCCGAGCGCGTCGGAGATCAAGGGCGCCATCGTTCCGGCAAAAATGACCGCCGCTGCCACGACAAGCAGAATATTGTTGAACAGCAAGAACGATTCGCGCGAGGTGAATTCGAAACCGGCCTCGCTGCGCAGCAGCGGCGCCCGCCACGCGTAGAGCGTCAGAGCCCCGCCGATGATCATGACCAGGAAAATGAGAATGAACATGCCGCGCGCGGGATCCGCCGCAAACGAGTGCACGGATACCAGTACGCCTGAGCGTACGAGAAAGGTGCCGAGCAACGACAGCGAAAACGCGAGTATGGCGAGCAGCAGCGTCCAGCTCTTGAAGAGACCGCGCTTCTCGGTCACCGCGAGCGAATGAATGAGCGCAGTGGCGATCAACCACGGCATGAACGAGGCGTTCTCGACCGGGTCCCAGAACCAATATCCGCCCCAGCCCAGCTCGTAGTACGCCCACCAGCTGCCGAGGGCGATGCCGACGGTGAGGAATGCCCAGGCCACCGTGGTCCAGGGCCGAGTCCATCGCGCCCAGGCCTGATCGAGCCGTCCTTCGATCATCGCCGCGCAGGCAAAGGCGAAAGCGACCGAGAGTCCGACGTAACCGGCGTAGAGCATCGGCGGATGCGCCGCGAGCGCGGGGTCCTGCAACAGCGGGTTCAGGTCGCGACCATCGGGCACGGCAGGCTCCAGTCGCGCAAACGGATTCGATGTGGCGAGCGTGAAGAGCAGAAAGCCGATGCTCACGAGTCCCAAGATGCCGAGCACGCGCGCGGCGAAGCCCTCAGGCAAGCCGCCTGAACGCCACGACACCGCCAGCGTCCAACCCGCAAGGATCCAGGCCCAAAGCAGCAGCGAACCCTCGTGTGCACCCCAGACCGCCGAGACCCGATAGAGCAGCGGCAAGGCGCTGTTCGAGTTGCTCGCGACGTATTCGACCGAGAAATCGTTCTGCACGAAGGCCCAGACCAGAGCACCGAGCGAGATCGTGACCAGCACGAATTGCGCGCTGGTCGCGGGTCGCACGACCGCAGTCCATGCCGGTTTGTCGACTGCAGGACCAATCAGACCGAACGCGGCCTGCATCACGGCTGCAAGTAGCGCGAGGATCAGGGCGAAGTGACCGAGCTCCGCGATCATGTGCGCGGCACGCTGCGCACGTCAGGATTCACCGGCATCACGCCGCCGTGCTTTTCTTTGATCGCCCGAGCGACCTCGGGCGGCATGTAGTTCTCGTCATGCTTGGCGAGAATTTCATCGGCCACGAACGTACCGTCGGCACCCAACCGACCATGCGCGACGACACCCTGATTTTCGCGGAAGAGATCCGGCACGATACCCGAGTACTTCACGGACACATCCTTCTGGAAATCCGTGACCACGAAGCTCATCTCCAAGGTCCCCGGCTCACGTACGACCGTACCCGGTCGAACCATGCCGCCGAGCCGGAAACGTTTGTCGATGGGCGCCTCGCCCGAGGCCACTTGAGTCGGGTCGAAAAAGAACATCACGTTCTCGTTCATCGCCCGCACCGCCAGCGCCACTGCCGCAGAGACGCCGATCAGGATACCGACCACCAAAGTCACACGACGTTGCCGAGGCGTCATGACTGCCCCCGCACTGCGCTAGCGGTGGCGACCGACGACGCGTCGCCCGCCGTCGCGCCGCTCGCGAGGCGACGGCGTGCGTCAGCACGCGCACGATCGAGATCGCGCCGCGCTGTGTACACGTTAATGACGATGGCGAGCAGCGTCACCGCGTAGGCCGGCCACAGGAACAGGGCGTACCCGCCCATCGAAAAAAATTCACTCATGTCAGTTCCTCGCGGATCCAGCTCGCGTTGCGTTCCCGCCGCAGAATCTCCGCACGCAGGCGGATCAGCAGCACCGCACCGAAATACAGACTGAAGCCGAGCAGCATCGCCAGCAGCGGCGCCAGCATGTCGAACGGCATGGACGGACGATCCATTTTCATGACCGAGGGGGCCTGATGGATGGAATTCCACCACTCGACCGAATAGCGGATGATCGGCAGATTGACCACGCCGACAAGCGCGAGCACTGCGCTCGCCCGGTCGGCCCGCGACACGTCATCGATCGAGGCGCGCAGACCCATGAAGCCAAGATAGAGGAACAGCAGGATCAACTGCGCGGTCAGTCGCGGATCCCACACCCAATACGTGCCCCACATCGGCTTGCCCCACAACATACCGGTGAGCAGCGACACCACCGTGAACCAGGCACCGACTCCGGCGCAACTGGCGGCCACCGCATGGGCGACCTTCATGCGCCAGATGAGACCAACGCCCGCGGCCGTCGCCATCACTGCGTAAATCATTACGGCGAGCCACGCTGACGGTGCGTGCACGTAGATGATGCGGAATCCATCACCCTGCTGGTAATCGGGTGGCGCGAGAACTAGACCGCCATACAGCGCACCCAAAATGAGCAACGCCGCCGGCCACGCGAACCAAGGCGTAAGCAGCCCGGCAAGCCGATACACGTGAGGCGGGGAGCCGAACTTGTGGAACCAGGTCCAATCCATCTGCAGGTCACTCCAAACCGATGCGCACGGCCGCCGCTGCGGCAAGAGGTGCCAGCGTGAGTCCGAGCACCGCCACGGCACCCAGCAGGTACAACGGAGCTGTCAGACTGTCGCCGGCGATGGCGAGTTCCGTGGCGCGCGCGCCAAAGATCAGCACCGGTACGGCCAGCGGCAACGTCAGCAGCGACAAAAGCACCCCGCCCCGGCGCGACGCGAGGGTAAGACCCGCACCGACGGCACCGATCAGGCTGAGCGAAATCGTCCCGAGCACCAACGACGACAGTATGCCGCCGAGCGCAGCGAAGGGCACCCCCAACGCGTAACCGACGAGTGGCGCCATCAGCGTCAGGGGCAGACCGGTCAGCAGCCAATGCGTGGCAGTCTTGGCGAGCAGCAGGATCGTCAACGGCTGACCCGACACCACGAACTGCTCGAGGGTGCCATCGTCCGCGTCTTCGCGGAACAAGGACTCGAGCGCGAGCATCGAGGCAAGCAACGCAGCCACCCACAGCACCCCCGGGGCGATCGCCCGCAACTTGGCGAGCTCCGGTGTGTAGCCGAGCGGGAAGAGCAAGGTGACCACCGCGAAGAACGCCAGCGGTTGCAGCACCTGCGCGGGCCGCCGCGTAGCGAGTCGCAAGTCGCGCTGCACGACCCAGACCGCAGCACGAAACACGCCGGGGCCGCTCACTCGCCGACTCCCGACAATTCCAGGGCGACGAGGCGCCCCGCCGACAGGGCGAGCGGCTGGTGCGTTGCCGCGACCGAGAGCCCGCCTCCCGCGAGATGTTGTTCGAGCAACTCGCTGACCATCGACTGGCCCTCGGCGTCGAGGTTGGTCGTTGGCTCATCGAGCAGCCACAACCGTGCCGGGTCGAGGTTCAGCGCGGCGAACGCGATGCGTCGACGCTGTCCGGCCGAAAGACTACGCACAGGCCGATCAGCAAACGCCGCAGCGCCCACCCGTTGCAGCGCTGCTCTGACCTGCTGAGCGGTGCAGTGGCGGCGTAGTCCGACCGCGAAGTGCACGTTCTCCGTTCCGGTGAGTTCGGCTTTCAAGGGAGGTTGATGCGGCAAGTAAGCAAGGCTTGCGAGGAACCCGCTTTCCCGCCCGCCGATCACCTCACCCCGCCACCGCACCACCCCTTCTTCGGCCTGCAGCAGTCCAGCGAGCACACGCAGCAGAGTGGTTTTCCCGGCGCCGTTCGGGCCGCGAATCTGCAGGCATTCACCGGCGCGCAGAGCAAAGGAGAGGGCTCGGAGGACAGGATAGTCGCCGCGGTAGAACCAGATGTTTTCTGCCGTCAATTCAGACATTTAGGAAGCAATTCTCAAGCGACTTCCGCATCAATGTTCACTGGTGCCCCGGGCCGGAATCGAACCGGCACGGCCTTGCGGCCAACGGATTTTAAGTCCGTAGCGTCTACCTACTCCGCCACCGGGGCCGACCAGCGAAGAAGACTACCATGCGTCGGTTGCTGCTATGGTCTCGCCTCAATGATCTCTCCGCCACGAGGCGCATGCCCTTATGAACCGTCGCAACCCACCTCACCGCCGCGCGGCGCTAACGCCCCTGCTGCTGCTCATCGCCCTGTTGAGTGCCTGCACGCCGCGCGAGCCGGTCGAACGCACCCCCGGTGACCCCGCCAGCAGCCGCCAACTCGATACTGGAGAGATTGTCGGCTACGCCAATCCAGCGGGCGGTTACTCCTGGCTCGGAATTCCTTACGCGGCCCCGCCCACGGGTGAGTTGCGTTGGCGCGCACCGCAACCACCAAAGCCCTGGAGCGGCGTGCGCAATGCCCTGCTGCCGGGTGAACCGTGTACGCAGTACGGCTCACAGCTCGGCGGTGTTGGCACCCCGGGCAGTCAGCAAGGTTCCGAGGACTGCCTGTACGTCAACGTCTACGCACCGAAACTCAGCGCCGACGAAGCGCGGACACGTTCGCTTCCCGTCATGGTGTGGATCCACGGCGGCGGGAATACCGTCGGCCACGGTGCCTTCGTTGATGGCGGCGTGCTGGCCGCGCGCGAGCAGGTCGTGGTGGTCACGATCAACTACCGTCTCGGTCCCTTCGGGTGGTTCGTGCCGCCCGGCAACCCCCGGCTTGACTCGCATGGCCCCGAGGATCTCGATGCGTCCGGAAACTACGGCTCGCTCGATGCGGTCGCCGCGCTGCGTTGGGTGCAGCGCAACGCGCGCGTTTTTGGTGGCGATCCGGGCAATGTCACGGTGTTTGGTGAATCAGCGGGCGGCACTAATGCTCTCGCCTTACTTGTCACACCGGCGGCCGAGGGTCTGTTCCATCGTCTGATCGTGCAGTCGCTGGGATTTGGCTTCTCGAACATACCCACCGACGATTCACCCCTCAGCACTGCCGCAGTCCTGCGCCGGCTGCTCGTCAGCCAAGGCCGCGCCGCGGACGCCGCCGCCGCCGATGCGCTGGCTCGAGGCATGACGATCGAGGAACAAACGGCATTCCTGCGCAACGTCGACCCCTGGGCGCTATACGCCGCCTATCCGAAGCCGGGCAGCGAATGGGATCGAATTCCCTCGGTGTTTCAGGACGGCGTGGTGATCCGACGCGGCGAACTTGCCGCACTGCTCGCCGACCCCGCCACTCACATCGACGTGCCCACGATTCTCGGCACCAATCGGGACGAGCCCAAAATCTTCATGGCGTTCGATCCGCGCCTCGTGCGCAGTGCCTTCGGACTGCCGTACGCCTTGCGCGATCCTGCCAACTACGAGCTCGAGGCGCGTTATCGATCGCTGCTGTGGAAGGCCGACGGCGTCGACTCGATCGCCGAGCGCCTCGCCTCGAATGGCGCACCAGCCTACGCATACCGTTGGGACTGGGACGAGCAAGGCAAGGCCTACGGCATGATCGACCTATCGCTGGTGGTCGGTGCTGCACACGGCCTCGAAATCCCCTTCGTGTTCGGTTTCTTTGATCTCGGGCCTCGCTCGGAGCTCTTGTTCCACGTACGAAACGAAGCCGCGCGCCTCGAACTGAGCGCGCGCATGATGGGCTACTGGGCAGAGTTCGCAGCCACGGGGAACCCCGGACGCGGTCGAAGCACCGAGTCGCCGCCGTGGCTTCCCTGGAGTGCGGATGCCGCGGCACCGCGCATGATGGTTTTCGACACGGCTGCGGACGGCGGCATTCGCATGCTGCGAAGCAGTGTGTCGCGCGAGACGGTTGTCGCCGCGATGCAAGCCGAGCGTCTGCCCGATACCGACCAATGCCAGCTGTTCCGCGCCACGTTCCGCAATCGCCAAGATCCCTGGGCGGATGCCGCGTGGGAGCGCTACGCCGCGGGTCGCTGCAGCGGGCCGCGCGTCATGTCGCCGGCGATGGCTGCAGCGGCGTCGAGCGAGTGACGCGGTAGATCACTCCAGCGTAATCGTCAGAGATGTAGATCGATCCGTCGGCGGCCTCGAGCACGTCGACGGGTCGACCGATCAAACCGGCCTCGCCGCGAAAGCCCTGTACGAAGGGCCGCTCGCGAATGCGTCCATCCGCGTCCCAATCGAGGGCAACGACGGCGTAGCCATCCGGCACCGTACGGTTCCACGAACCGTGCAGCGCCACGAGCGCCGTGCGCGCATAGTCAGACGGCCGCTCGGGATGACGCAGGAACCGAATGCCGAGCGGCGCGTTGTGCGCGCGGAACTCGTGCGCGGGCGGCGTGGCGGCAGCGATTTTCGAGGCATTGCCAGGGCCATACTCCGGATCAACGATGTTGCGCCCATGGACATAGGGCCAGCCGTAGTCGCGCCCCGCCTCGATGCGATTGAGTTCGTCGGGTGGAATGTCGTCCCCGATGAGATCGCGGCCGTTTTCGGTGGCATACATCACGCCATCCCACGGCGCCCAATCGAGCCCGTAGGGATTGCGCGTACCCGTGGCGATGACTTCACCGCCGCTGCCATCGAGATCGAAGCGCATGACCGTCGCGCGTCGCGGGTCGGGCTCGATACAGACGTTGCAGGTCGATCCCTGCCCGAGATACAGCTTGCCGTCGGCACCGACGCGCACGCTCTTGCGCCAATGATTGCCATCGGCCGTAAGTCCCGTGACGATCGGCTGCGGTGTGCCCTCCACGCGCCCCTGCGCCTCGTCGAAGCGCACTCGCACGACCCGAGAGGCCTCGGCCAGATACAGCCAGCCCTCGTGCAGGTCGATGCCGTTCGGGCGATCAAGCCCTTCGAACAGCACGACTCGGCCATCCGATCGGCCGTCGCCATCGCGATCGGCGCGTAACAGCAGCAACCGCCCGCCGCGAGGTTGCGTCAACAGGACATCGCCCGTCGCCGTACCCGCCATCAGACGTGCACTCGGTACATCCTCGGCCCACACGCCGATGCGAAAGCCTTCCGGCACCCGCAGCTGCCGCGCGACCACCTCGGCGCTCGGCGTCTCGCCACCCTCCTCGCGCAGCATCTTCCACAACATCGCCCGATCAGAGATCGCGATTCCACCCAGGAAAATCAGCCACACGAAGTAGCCGATGGCGATGACCGCAAGACCTATCGCAGAAGGAACGAGGATTTTTACCCAGCGTGGCCAACGTGTACTCATCATGACCTCAGGCCGCACGGGCCGCATGGTAGCCGCGCTCGAGTTGCGCGAGACGATCCTCGAGTGCACCGGTGTAGCCCACTGACAATCTGACGAGACCCGGGCTGATGCCCGCTGCCTCAAGCGCAGCGGCATCGAGTTCACTTGAGGTGCTCGAGGCACTCGCGCTCATCAACGTGTCGCTGAAACCGAGGCTCACGGCCATATAGCCGAAATCTTCGACGTTCTGCAGGTGCTCCATGAAGCGGAACGCCCGCGCCGCCGTGCCGAGATCGAGCGTCAGCAGGCCGCCGGCACCATAGCCCTCGTTGCACAGTTCGCGAAATCGCGCGTGATCGGGATGCGAACGCAGGCCCGGATACATCACCTTGGCACGCAGCGCCTCGAGACACTGCGCGTAGGCCAGCGCCCGGGCCGAATGCTCGCGCATCCGCATGCCGAGACTCGGCATGCGCGTAGCCACCTCGTAGGCCGCTCGCGGGTCCATCGCCGGCCCGAGCAACATCAGGCTACCCAGGTGCAGATCGTATAAGCCGTCGATGGTGCTGCCCTGCGCACACACGCAGCCGGCGACGATGTCCGAGGCCCCGTTGATGAATTTGGTCAGGCTATGCACCACCACATCGGCCCCATGCAGCGCTGGCGTGACAATCACCGGCGCGAAGGTGTTATCAACGATCAGTTGGGCCCCGTGCTCGTGCGCAATCGCGGCCAGCGCCGGCAAGTCGGCGATCTGCAAGGTCGGATTGGACATCGTCTCGCAGTACAGCACTCGCGTCTTGGCGCGAAACGCTCGCCGCACGGCATCGAGATCGGCCAGGTCGACGAAGCTTGTCTCAATCGCCGCCTTGCGAGGCAGGAAGTCATGCAGCAGGGCCCAGGTCCCACCATATAGGGCTTGGCCCGCGACGATGTGTTCACCCGAATTACAGGCGTTGAGCAATACGCCGGAAATCGCGGCCATACCGCTTGCCGTGCAATAGGCACTCGGCATCGCCTCGAGCGCCGCCAGATGGCGAGCGAGAACCATGACCGTCGGGTTGAAGTGCCGCCCGTAGAGAAAGCAGCCGCCCCGCGGCCCGTCCCGCCCCTCGAACATCTCCGGCATCTTGCCGGCCTCGAGAACGGTGAACGTGGCGCTGGTTTCGATCGACAGGTTGACCCCGCCGTGCTCCCCAAACTCGTGCCTCGAGCGGGCGATCCGCGCCATGGGGTCGCGGGGCAAGGCTGCGGCGCTCTCCATTCGAGTCATCGGCGATCTCCATCCACGAGGCTGCGACAAGTATCCCGCAAACTCGGCCGCGCCGTTAGAATCCGCTCATGAAACACGCCCCCCTCGCCCTGGCCGGGTTGCTGGCCGTCACCCTCCTTTCGGTCACCGCCACCGCGGCCGTCAAAACGACGCCCGGCCAGGCCGACCAGCGCTTCGCCCAGCTCGAGCAGTTACTGCCAACACCCAATACCGTTCGGACGGCATCGGGTGCGCCCGGCGCTCAGTACTGGCAGCAACGAGCGGACTACCGCATCAAGGTGACGCTCGACGAAACGCGTCATCGGCTCAAGGCTCGCCAGAGCATCACCTACATGAATCGCTCGCCGGATACGCTCTCGTACATCTGGCTGCAACTCGACCAGAACATCTTCAAGGACGATTCGATCTCCAGACGCTCGGAGGTCGCAGCCAACTCGGGGACGCGGCGCGACTCGATCGGCGCCGGCGACAGCCTGAGTTTTGCGGCGCTTCGACGTCACCACGCCTTTGAGGACCGCAATTACGGCTACGAGATTGGCCCCGTGCGTGATGCCGGCGGACGGGTGCTGCGCACCACGCTCAACGACACCATGCTGCGCATCGATCTGCCGCAGCCGCTGCGTCCGGGTACCAGCATCGAAATCAACTTCGACTGGGAATCGAACATCGTCGACGAAGCCCCCATCGGCGCCCGCGGCGGTTACGAGCACTTCCCCGACAGCAACACCTACCAGTACTTCCTCGCACAGTGGTTCCCGCGCTTGGTCGCCTACACGGACTACACGGGCTGGCAGCACAAGCAGTTTCTGGGTCGCGGTGAATTCACGCTCGAATTCGGTGACTACGACATCGAACTGACGGTCCCCGCAGATCACATCGTGGCCTCGACCGGCGTGCTGCAGAACCCGGACGCCGTGCTGACGGCGGCGCAGCGGGCGCGATTGAAAAAGGCCGAGACGGCCAAGAGCCCGGTGTTCATCGTCACTCCGCAAGAGGCGCTGGAGAACGAAAAGACCGGCACAAGCCAGATGCGCACCTGGCGATTCAAGGCCGAGAACGTCCGCGACTTCGCCTGGGCGAGCTCGCGTAAGTACATCTGGGACGCGATGGGCTATCGGCAGAACGACGCCAAGCAGCCGTTCGTGATGGCGATGTCCTTTTACCCCAACGAAGGTGAGCCCATCTGGTCGAAGTATTCGACTCACGCGGTGATTCACACCATGGAGGTGTATTCGCGTTTCTCGTTCCCCTATCCCTATCCGGTGGCCATCTCGGTCAACTCCTGGGAACGCGGTGGCATGGAATACCCGATGATCACCTTCAACGGCTACCGGCCGACGCGGGACGAAAAATCGGGCAAGCTCACTTACTCGCGCAACACCAAGTACGGCTTGATCGGCGTGATCATTCACGAGATCGGTCACATCTATTTCCCGATGGTCGTCAACTCAGACGAACGCCAGTGGACCTGGATGGACGAGGGTCTCAACACCTTCCTCGAATACATCGCGGAGCTCGAGTGGGAAGAAAACTTCCCGACCTTCGGCGACAAGACCAACGTCCTCGACTTCATTACCGGCTACATGCAGTCGCAGGATCAAGTGCCGATCATGACCAACTCCGACACCATCGTGCAGTTTGGTCCCAACGCCTACTCTAAGCCCGCCGCCGCGCTCGCGGTGTTGCGCGAGGCCGTGATGGGCAGGGAACTGTTCGACCACGCGTTTCGTGAATACTCCAATCGCTGGAAGTTCAAGCGCCCGACGCCGGCCGACTTCTTCCGCACCATGGAAGATGCCTCGGGAGTCGATCTCGATTGGTTCTGGCGCGGCTGGTTCTACGGCACGGACTACGTCGACGTGTCAGTCGGCGACATTCGTGCGTATCAGATCTCATCGCAGGATCCGGAAACGGAATTCCCGCTGCGCCGCTCCGAGTTTGCGGCCAACTGGCCGGAGTCGTACTCGCAGCGACAAAACCGCGCCGAGGGCCGCCAAACCCGTGTTGATCGCTATCCGGAGCTCAAGGATTTCTACAACGAGAACGATCCGTTCGTCGTCAACAACAAGGATCGTAATCAGTACAAGGAGTTTCGCGACAAGCTCGAAACGTGGGAGCGCACTGCGCTGGATCGCGCCATCAAGGCGGGCGAGCACGTGCATTTCGTCGACTTCCAAAATGTTGGCGGGCTGGTCACGCCGCTGCCTCTGACGCTGACCTTTGCCGACGGCAGCACCGAGGAGTACCAAGTGCCCGCCGAGGTCTGGCGCTACAACGCCGAAAAGGTGACGAAACTCTTCATCCGCAAGCAGCGCCTCGTGAGCGTCGAACTCGACCGAAACCATCTGATCGCCGATGCGGACAAGAGCAACAACATCACGCCTCGACGCATCGAGCAGAGCCGTATCGAACTGTTCAAGGGGCGCGACAGCGGTCGTAACCAGATGCTCGACGCGCTGGCAGAGTTGAAGGGCGAGCCCAAGAGCGGCGAGAAGACCGAGACCAAGGCGTTGCCCTTGCAACCCGCTCCGCCGAAGTGAACGGGGCCGGCGCGCAGCGTCGGCGCCTCCTTCACCTCGCGGTTGCCACGGCCGCGGGCGTCTCGCTCACTGTGTGGCGGCAGGACGCCTTCGCCCATCGATCGCACGTCACGCTCACGCGCGTCACGCCCAACGCCCGTACGGGTCGTTGGGAGTTCGTGCACGCCATCCACTATCACGACGCGCTGCGACTGCTGGCGGTGCGCGGGGTACGCGATGACGTGCAGCCCGCGTCCGTCGAGGGTCGCGCCCGCCTTGCACTCGAAGTCGAACGAGGATTTCGTTGGCTCGCACCGACCGGAGAGACGCTGCAGCCCTCGACGGTGGGCGCCGAACTCGAAGGTGATAACGTCTACGTGTATCAAGAGTTGCCTGCACCGGTGGCAACGGGCCGCTACGCCGTCGAAGCCACTTTGATGCAGGATGTGTTTCCCGATCAGGTGAACAACATCAGCCTCGAGTTCACCGTGCCGCGAACGGCGCTACGGCTGTCACGTCGGCAACCGCGTGGCGAGTTCACTCCGCCTTCGTTGACGGCGCGCTAAATTTGCTGGAGCGCCCCGCCTGACGTCGGCCTGGCGCGTAATCTTCGAGCACGTGCGGGGCGAGTTCCGCCTCGGTGAAATGCACACGCTTGGTCTGCTGGCTCGCGAACAATCGCGCCTGGTCGGCATAGTGCGGCGAGCGTTCTCGAGATGAGGCCGCGCCGAATGGGTGAACACTTTGGCTGCTGAGGCGTCCGTTGCGATCCCAGCTGACGAACATCATGAATCCATCACCCGCGACAGCGCGCAGCCGACCATCGAGCTCGACGACCGAATGCACCGCGCGCAGCATGTCCGGGGCTCCATCGAGCGGCAGATCGACCTTGCCGCGGCGCAAGCGACTTACGTCGCCCCACAGCGGATCGAGGCGCCCGAAGCCCGTCATTAGTTCGGTCGCCGCGCCGCGCAAGGCTTCGGTCAATTCACTCTCGGGCACAGGCTGGCCCTGTTGACGGGCGCGCTCGCGAGCCTCGAGCACGCGATTCGCTGCCAGCACGCCGATCGCAGCCGACCGATTTCGCTGATCGGTGCGTAAGTCCCAACCGGCAAGCGTTCCGAGCGCACTCTGCATCGTCGGATCGTCCGTTCCCTTCGGGATCGCGAGCAGGTCTCGCACGACCGCAGCCAACTCCGACTGCGGACTGATCCCGAGGTCGAACTTGTAGCGGCGGAATTCGTCTTCGGAGATGAGCGCGTCGGCGCCGTAAGTCTCGAGCAGTCGCCAGCCACGGTTCGTCTCACGGGTCTCGACGCCCATTTCACGCGGGAAGTTGGCCTCGCCCAACGCTTCGCGCGGCAGGGTCGCCTGCAGCGGCGTGTTGTTCGCGTTGAAGAGAATCCCTGAAGAGGGATTCCACCACTGCGGTACTTCACTGAACGGCCGGTACTCGCTCCAGATCAGCGACGAGCGATCTCCCGGTAACTCGCTAGACCAGTCGACGTTGCCGAAGCGCCGTGGAAACAGGGCGTTGTAGACGTAGCCAATGTTGCCTTCGGCATCCGCGTAGAGATAGTTGATGCTGGGCAGAGCCTGCAAGCTGAGCGCCGCACGCCACTCTTCGAGGTTGCGCGCGCGATTCAGACGATAGTACTGCAGCGGCATGCGTAGCTCGTTCATGCCTGCGTAACGCACGGCGAATACGCCCCGCGGCGTATCAATTACAGGACCGTGCGCGCTGCGCCGGACTTCGCGATGCACCGTCCAGCGGAACGGGCCCCAGAGCCGAACTCTAAGATTGGCCTCACGCCGCTCGAAATCGACCCAGCGCCCATCGAGTCGGTATTGCTCCGGGTCATCCGGGTTGATGGTCAGGCGGTAGACATCAATGAGGTCGGGTCGATTGACGGTGTTCGCCCAGCCGAGGCGCGCGCCGTGTCCGTGCAGCATGAACGGCGAGCCCGGGAAGAACCCGCCCGCGACGTGCCAACCCTCCTCGCTCTGCAACACCGCCTCGTACCACGCAACGGGCCCCTCGAGCGGCTGGTGTGAGTTGACCAACAGTCGAGTGCTGCCGTCCTCCGAGCGCGATGGGGCGACCACGACCGCGTTCGAACCGCGCGGCGACCCCTCGGTCGGCTGACCCATGAGGCGCGCGAGTTCTCGGTCGAGACCGTAAAAGAGCGGCACCTTGAGGACAAAACCCGCGGCGATGTCCTCGCCCCTCACGGGCAGCAGACCCTCTGGCACTTCGCGTGGGTTCAGTGCGCCGTAGTAGTTGAGACCATCCGCGTAGGCCTTGAGTACAGCGCGCACTTCGGCCGGTAGATCGGTGGAATAACGTGCCTCGACCGCTGGCCATATGCCGAGCAGATGAACGAGGTAATCCCCCGCTGCAGCCGATGACCCGTGCTCTGCGGCACGGGTGCCGCGGGCCGCCATGACCACCTCGGCGATGGTCGGAAAATCGTCCTCAGAGTGCGCGAAGGCGAGACCGAAGGCCACATCGACATCACGCCGACCGCGGATATGAGGGACGCCCCACTCATCGCGGCGAATCCGCGCATCGTAGGTCTTCGCCACGGACATCAATTGATCGACGTCGGGCTCAGCACCGCGGTTGGGCCGATCCAGCAGCCACAGGCCGCCTGCCGCGGTAGCGCCGAGCGCCGCTACGGCGGCTACGGTCCAGAAGATGGTCCAGAGGAGTTTGCGCATCATCGGCCCTCGCCTCCGCTATCGGCCAAGTCGCGCAAATATATAGGGAATGGAGGCTAGGGTCGGAATCGAACCGGCGTAGACGGCTTTGCAGGCCGCTGCATGACCACTCTGCCACCTAGCCGCGCCGAAAAAGAAGAAATGGAGCGGGAAACGAGACTCGAACTCGCGACCCCGACCTTGGCAAGGTCGTGCTCTACCAACTGAGCTATTCCCGCCCGGGGACAGAGGCCGAGGATTGTAGTGTCCCCTCCGCCCAAGTCAAGGCAAACCGACGTCTCCCCTCGCCGCTCTCAGGACGCACCCCGCAGATCCGGCCAGGCTGCCCGAAGGTAGTCGATGGCCGAGACCAGCGTCAGCACCGCGGCAATGACGGTTAACACCAAACCGACCTGGTACGTCGGCAGGATCCACACGTCCCAGCGAATCAACATCATCGAGAGGCCAACGATCTGCAGGATGGTCTTGAGTTTGCCGAGTCGCGACACGGCGACCTTGCGTCGTTGCCCGATCTCGGCCATCCACTCGCGCAGCGCCGAGATCGCAATCTCGCGGCCGATGATCACGATCGCAGGAAGAACCACGACGAAACGCGAATCCTTACTGACGAGCAACACGAGCGCGACGGCCACAATGAGTTTATCGGCCACGGGGTCGAGAAACGCGCCGAGCCGCGAGGTTTGCCCCCACTTACGCGCGAAGTAGCCATCGAGCGTATCGGTGATACCGGCGATCGCAAACAAGGCGCCCGCCGCCGGATCAGACCAGTGATACGGCAGGTGGAACAGGACGACCACGAGCGGAATCGAAAAGATCCGCATCCAGGTCAGGGCATTGGGGACGGTCCAGAGCATGCGTTACTCGCCGGGG
>Ga0315906_10003987_pt1 | contig 19249 bp, 16 predicted proteins | sample LakEriMetagenome_4_FD_203526 | JGI IMG/M metagenome (GOLD analysis project Ga0315906, IMG submission 203526) | Freshwater fungal communities from buoy surface, Lake Erie, Ohio, United States - Buoy 2 MA122 | ecosystem: Environmental > Aquatic > Freshwater > Lake > Lake biofilm | place: USA... | reverse complement strand
ATCAGATATAGAAGGCTTAAGAAAGCTATTCCAGCTGCAACATAATAAGTAAGCGGAATGCGCTCTAAATCTCCATTGTAAAGCTCGCCGGAAACAAAAGCTCCGGCACCTATACCAACCTCGAGTGCCAGCAGCATAGTCGCCAGCGCCTTGGCAATTTTTGCGGGATCTGCAAGCTCCGTTGTCCAGGCAAAGATGGTCGGACGGTTTATTCCGATAGACATTCCGTACAATATACCGCCAACAATAAGTGCCGCTTTACTTTGAGCCAGTCCAAGAAGAATTAGGCTTAACACCAAGACCACTGTGCCAATTCGTAAAACAGGCACTCTACCATACTTATCGCTGGCCTGCCCGGCAAAATATCGCATAACCAGCGAGCTAACTACAAAGGTGGTATTGAACAATCCTTTATATTGAAAACCCAGGCTATTCACAAAATCGGGCGACACGGTCAGTATAACCCCAAACGAAAATGTGTCAAGTATCATAATTACAGAAGGCGCCAGCGCCGATCGTTCTGCCAATTCCGATGGTTTAATAATCAATTGCTTCCACTCGAATTTCTGCCTTACCTGTAAAGATTCATCCAATCCGAGCGTAAGAGCTATGCTTAGCAATCCCAGCAGCGAAGAGGTATAAAACATAGCATCAAAAGAAAACTCCTCTTTAATAAAACTTCCGAAGGCCGGACCCATAGCCATACCGATACTACCAGCCATTCCAAGATATCCCATAGCCTCACCCCGCCGATGGGCAGGAACAATATCAGTTAAGTACGTAGTTGTCGCGGTCGGACGGAAGCCCGTAGACAATCCATGTACAAAGCGTATGGCCATAAACATCCATACAGACTGCACGAAAGGGTACAATAAACCGATTACCGTAGTAATCACAGAGCCAAACAGCATTACTCCGATACGGCCGTTCAAATCGGTAAGCTTTCCGCTTATCGGACGGGCGATAGCCGCACTAAGAGTAAAAAGTCCGATTATATATCCGAGAAGGTCCCCTCCTCCTAACAATCTAAGGTATTCGGGAAGCTCAGGAATAATCATCGAAAAACTCGCCATGAACAATACAGAACTGGCGTTTAGCATCCAGAATTTCCGGCTGAACATGATTTTTGACGCCGTAGTTTCCTTATTCATGATATCCAGGCAAAGGTAGCCATTCACAATACCTTTGCCCCCCGATACCAAATACCACGATCGGATAAAATATTTAGTGTATTGATTTACTTCATATTATGCCCATTTACTAAGCCGGGAAACTAATTATGATGCCTGCCAACCCCGCTTGGCCGTTAGGAATACCTTCAATAAATTACTTTGACAGGACAATATCAAAGCGCTGCAGTCGCAGTACCTTCGTTGCAAGCGAAATAAACCAAACATTGCTGCCAAAAAATCACCGACAGAAGTAGATTTAACCCATCATATAATTCATTCAAAGTCAACGCAATGAACTTTAGGCTTAGCGAATATCATCCCGTCCTGGAACAATTGTTGCGCAGTCGTAATGACCAGCCGCTGGAAACGGAATCGATTCCTTTCGCCCATTTGAATTACGAAGGAATTCCAGGCGACCGGCATTATGGTTACCAAAAAAAATCGGGCGGACGTGATAAATGGCTTTTCAGCCGGGGTACGCTCATTGCCAATAATCGTCAATGGAGTGCCGTTTCTGCAGAGGAACTTGCCGAAATATCGCAAAAGATGAACCTTCCCGAAATAAAAGCAGAATGGATTGGCGCGAATCTGGTATTCAGGGGATTTCCCGATTTTACCTCTATACCTCCCCTTAGCCGAATTTGTATTGGCCCCGAAGTAGTTTTGGTTGTTTATGGCGAAAATGAACCCTGCGACCTGCCTATGCCATACATTGAAAAAGGTTCCGGCCTCAAAGCAGCAAAACCATTTTCATATGCTGCTAAAAAGCGTCGGGGACTGGTCGGTTGGGTCGAATATCCCGGACTCATTTCTGCAGGAGACACAGCAAACATCTATATTCCCTGTTGAACCCGAAGAGCTTCAAAGCAACTCCGCTTCCACTTGGATAGTAGTATTGAGCAATTTACTTATCGGACAGTTTAGCTCAGCGTCTTTTACCCGCTCGGCGAAAACATCGGGATCGATACCCGGAACACGGGCCTTCAATACCAATTTGGATGATGTTATACTTCCGTTTTCTAGCGTAATAGCGCATTCCGTATCGAGTCTTTCCGGCGTAAAACCCAGCGCTCCCAAATTAAAACTGAGTTTCATGGTAAAACATCCCGCATGCGCAGCGGCTATAAGTTCCTCCGGGTTAGTTCCTGCTCCATCCTCGAAACGGGAAGAATAGGTATACGGTGCGGCAGTAATTATTCCACTTTGAACACTCAGTTGGCCCTTCCCATCTTTACCACCGCCCACCCAAACGGCATTGGCTACTCTTTTCATTCTTTTGTTGATTTCGGCGTCAAAATTAGCGAATACATGGGAACAATACTTTCCGTAGGCTCTTGTAGGCTCCTAGTACATATTAGCCTAAGGAATACTACCTTTACGCGCTTTTAACGATATTGCAACATGCAATTAGCCTATCCGCCAAAGATAATTATCGCCTGGGGCGAAGCCATTTCGGGAAATGGCAAAATCCGCGATTGGCTAATGCAGAATGGATATCCGGAACTTGGACTTTTTGTTTTCGCATTAAATCTGAAGCAAGAAGCGCGCGACTGGCTTATGCAAAATGGACACCCTGCATTATATGCCCTGGTAAGTGCTTCCGAAGGAAATCAAAAAGCGCTGGACTGGTTGCGAAAACACAATCTAATCGTTCTGGAAAAAATGGCTCTGGGAGCCGATAATGACGATGAAGCCATTAGTTGGCTTGTGAACAAAGGGTTCCCAGATTTTGCCGTAATTGCGCAAAAAATACGATTTGTTAAAAACCAGATTGAAAGCGACCATAGCGACTTTCATCGCATTAGCCCCGAATAACAAGCCCATACCCAGGGTTCAACCGGAATGAAAGCACTAAAATACATACTGCTAACCCCCCTGTTTATTGCGCTGCTTCTCCTGTCGTGGAATTTCGTGGCCTCCTATATCATTAGCCCGGTTTACAAATTTGAAAAACCGAAGCCATTCGAAGGCTCACAGGTATACAACCCTTACGAAAGTATCAACCGAGAGTCTTGGGCAAGAGCCAATTTTCATGCCCATACCCGGGTTCACGGAGGCATAACCAATGGAGCCCATAATCTCCAAGACCAGACCTGGAAGCGCTACCGAGACTTAGGCTACGACATTATTGGAATTTCTGATTACCAAAGCATTAACACCTATGGCAAAGACAGCGCAGGCTATATCCCGCTGTATGAACACGGATACGGCGTCGGCAAGAAACACCAACTGGTGCTCAATGCCAAACGAGTGGACTGGTTCGATTATCCGATTTTTCAAACCTTAGACAATAAGCAATACATGATAAAACGCCTGCTGGAAACAGCATCGGCCGTGGCAATTGCCCATCCTAACAAAAGCAAGGCGTATAGCGGAGAAGAACTCAGTCAGCTAGCTGGTTTTAGGCTTGTAGAAGTCGCAAGCACCATGACGCGTTCCTTCGCTCCCTGGGATAGCGCGCTAACACGGGGAAGAGCCCTTTTTATGCTTTGTAACGACGACTGCCATGATATATCGCATACGCACGATGTAGGTGTTTCCTACACCATGGTGAACGACGTAGGGGAAAACCCAGAAAAAACGGTAAATGCGCTGCTGGCGGGACAAAGTTATGGCGTAATTACCTATCGTCCCGAAAATGAAAGTATGACGGCGAAAATTTCGCGTACTAGAAACGAAAAAATTCTCTTGGAAAAAGCGGAATTGAGACACGACACTTTCTTCGTTGCCTTCAATTGCCCGGTAACTGAATTCGGACTAGTAGCCAATGGCAGAGAAATGCCCCCTATTCAACCCGACAGCACCGGCAAAGCGGCGGCAATTCCATTCGAAGCCGGCTACCGCTATATGAGAATTACAGCACGTACCGAAAGCGGTGCGATGGTAATCTTAAATCCCTTGTTTCGCACAATAGATGGCTCGTTTCCCGATCCCGATTTGCCTGTAGCTAACAGATTTTGGTCGGCAATAAACGGAGGAATAACCTTACTTGCCGGCGCAGTTTTACTGGCCCTTATTCGCCGCAGAAACAAGATCCGAAAATCCATTAATGCAGCATGATAGAAGGAAAAAAAGTGGTGGTAATTATGCCCGCTTACAATGCGGAGCGAACCCTGGAGCAAACGCTTAATGAAATTCCGAGAGATATTGTAGATGAAGTTATTCTTACCGACGATAACAGCCGCGATAACACTTACGACCTGGCGAAGAATCTGGGAATAGAACATGTGGTTCGGCACGATAGAAATAAAGGCTATGGCGGAAACCAAAAAACATGCTACAATAAAGCCCTTGAAATAGGTGCAGATATTGTTATCATGGTGCATCCCGATTACCAGTACACGCCAAAACTCATCGCTCCTATGGCTTACGTGCTTGCTAGCGGTGTTTACCCTGTAGTTATTGGTTCCCGTATTTTGGGAAAGGGCGCACTAAAAGGAGGCATGCCGATGTACAAATACATTGCCAATCGCTTTCTTACACTTACGCAGAACATCCTCATGAATCAGAAATTGTCGGAATACCATACAGGATATAGGGCATATACACGTGATGTGTTGGAAAAAGTAGATTTTAACCGAAACTCGAATGATTTCATTTTCGACAACGAATTCATCGCTCAAATTTTTCAAAAAGGGTATGAAATAGCCGAGATTACCTGTCCTACCAAGTATTTCGAAGAAGCTTCATCCATAAATTTTAAACGCAGCAGCATTTACGGAATGGGTGTGCTCAAAGTGTCATTGCTCTATTTTTTATGGCGAACGGGAATTTATACCTCCTCACTCTTCCGCTAATTTTCCCTTTGTTTTTTCGGTTGAACCCGAAGCACCTACCTTTACGGCAAAAACAATTTTTCCCGGATATTCATTGAGCCATGCTTCAACCTGCTGAAGACCGAAAATCATTGGTTGCTATTCTCCTCCTGGCAGCAGCATTTTTCTTTCCCTTCCTTGGTGCCTATACTCTTTTCGACTGGGATGAAATAAACTTCGCGGAATCGAGTCGGGAAATGCTTCTTACCGGAAATCTTTTCAGCGTTACCGTAAACTTCGAGCCGTTCATGGAGAAACCTCCCCTGTTTTTCTGGCTTCAATCACTAAGCTATAGCGCATTTGGAGTAAATGAGTTCGCAGCGCGCTTTCCCAATGCAGTATTTGGCATCCTTACGCTATGGCTGTTATACTCTACCGGACGACGTATCCGCGATACGCGGTTCGCCCTAATCTGGCCGCTGGTATACCTTGCTTCGCTTTTGCCGCATCTTTACTTCCGCTCCGGAATTATTGATCCCGTATTTAACTTCTTTATCTTCTTGTCGGTTATTTATCTCATTCGCGGAGTAACAGAAAAGAAGAATGGCTTTTTTTTAGCCAGCGGACTATTCAGCGGACTATCCGTGCTGACTAAAGGACCGGTAGGATTACTCCTGCTGGTATTAACCTGGTTCGCCGCCTTCGCTTTAAAGCGTAAGCAGGTGCTTCCCTCAGGTAAGGCTTTTTGTTTTTTTGCATTGGCTTTCGCGGTAAGTACCTTTGCCTGGTATGGGCCAGAAACGCTTCGAAACGGTCCCGTTTTTCTGCTGGAATTCATAAAGTACCAGATAGATCTCTTCCTTAATCCGGTAGCTGGCCACAAACAATTTCTGCTCTATCATTTCTTGGTGGTTTTCCTGGGTTGTTTTCCATTATCCATCTTCGGTCTTGGCGAATTACTTCGTACTCATTACCCCGAAAAAGATGGTTTCCGATTTTGGATGGTGGTCCTTTTCTGGGTCGTTATGATTCTATTTACCATAGTTACGACCAAAATTGTTCACTATTCTTCCATGGCCTATTTGCCGCTTTCGTTTCTTGCGGCTTCATTTTTAAGCAGATCCACAGATGGGTTGTCTGTTTTAGTAAGGGGCTTGAGAATTGCATTCCTAGCTGTAGGTACCATACTGACTGGAGCTATTGTTTTGCTGCCGATCGCCGGCGTTTTTCGGGAGCACCTCCTGCCTTTCATAGCAGATGAGTTTACCCGTGCCAGCTTTTCACGAGAGGTAAACTGGTCAGGATGGGAAGCATGCTCAGGCGCCTTCTTCGCTATTGGAATCGTGATGGGATACCGGATGCTAAGGCGCGGCAAGGTTATACCGGCGCTTTTCTCCATGGCTGTCGGCACCGGAATCACACTAAGTTTTTACGCCTTTCTAGTAATACCGCGCATCGAAGATCACAGTCAGGGGCCACTAATCGATTTCTGCTGGGAATTGAAAGGAAAAGACTTGTACTTTGTTCCTGTAGGATTCAAGACATATGCTATCTACTTCTATGCTGAGGTAGACCAAAATGGGGTTAAAACGAAACGGGACCCTTCAGCGCTGTTGCAGGAAGCTCAAGAAATACCGGTGTATGCCGTTGCCAAAGTGAGCAATAAAAATGTGCTGAAAGATTATCCTCTGCTGGAAGAAATTAAAACAGATGGTGGCTACCGTTTTTTCAGGCAAAAAAAAATCAATCGCTGAGATATGTAAGCGAACTCATTGTCCGCTCATCGAATATCTCATTGGCAATATCCAGTATTTCGGAAGAAGAAATTTTATCTATTTGAGCAAATACTTCCTCCAGAGTATCCACTCTGTCGTATAACAAATAACTCTTCCCAATCGCCTGCATAATACCGGACCCGCTTTCCTGAGCCAAGGCAATTTGCCCGATTAACTGCTGCTTGGCTCCTTTGAGCTGAGAAACACCCAGTCGGTTCTCCCGCAAATGGCGTAGTTCCTTAAAGATTAACTCCCTGGCCTTTTCAAAGGTTTTTCCGTCCGTCCCTAGATATACCTGAAACAACCCCGTATCGGAATACGCGTGATAGTGCGATTCTATGTTGTAGGCTATACCGTATTTCTCGCGGATATTGAGATTCAACCTGCTGTTCATTGCCGGGCCCCCGAGATAATTGTTCAGAAGGATCATGGGAATACGGCGGTCGTCGTTATGCGAATATGCCAAATTACCTAGCAAATAATGCACCTGATGGGTTTCTTCTAATTTCAGGAGATGCTCAGGATTATAAGAAGTAAAAGGTTTCCGTGCAGGTGCCTTACCGGAATAATTATTCCCGCAAAGGTGCTCTTCCAAAATAGATTTGACCTCAGCCAAGGGTAAATTTGCTACAACACTGAACACCATACGGGAGCTGGAATATTGCCGCTGAAGAAAGCCGAGTATGGATTCTTTGCCGAAATGTTTCAGTGTTTTCTCCGTTCCCAGAATGCTTCTTCCCAAGGAGTGTCCTCGAAAAATCATCTCTTCAAACTCATCGAAAATCATATCGGAAGGAGAGTCCAGATAGGAAGCAATCTCGTCTATAATTACCGCCTTCTCCTTAACAATCTCTTTATCCGGAAAGGTGCTGTTGAACGTGATATCGGCAATAAGCTCCACGGCCCTTTCAAGATACTGTTTCATGAAGGAGGCATAAATCCATGTTTCCTCCTTGGTAGTATATGCATTGAGCTCTGCACCCACGGCATCGAGCCTGCTGAGAATATGAAACGTTTTACGGTGAGTTGTGCCCTTAAAAATACAATGCTCGATGAAATGAGCGAGGCCATGCTCGCGCGACCGCTCATCGCGTGAGCCGGCATTAACAACCAGTCCGCAATGTGCGATGTTTCCCGGATGATCCATATGAATCACTCGGATACCATTAGAAAGCGTGAAAAAATTAAAGTCCATGGAATCGGTACAACAAAGATACATTCAATGAAGGGCAGAAAAGACCAAAGACAGAAATTTGCATCGAACATTGCCATTAAGCCATTTCACTGAATAACGTCCGGGTTCATCCGAAAGAAATGGAGCAATGAAGTCGCTTCATATCATAGTCTAACTAGCTATCCGTACTTTAGACATGATAATTCACCGCATGAAAGAATTTATTTCTACCTGCATTTTCGCACTTGCCGGTCTCTTTTTAACCGGACAAAATCTACCATCACAAATACCCGGTCTAAAACATTTCGGGCCTGAACATGGCTTACCCTCTTCGGAATGTCACGATTTGCTACACGACAACAATGGACTGCTCTGGATTGCCACAGATAATGGCATCTGCAGTTTCGACGGCCGGCAATTCAGAAATTATGGAACGAATCAAGGATTAAGCGATCCCGTGGTGCTGCACATCGCACAGAATGCCGCTGGGGAAATTCTTTGTTTAAGTCTCAATTATAAGCTCTCCGTATTCAAGCGAGGCCGATTTGTACCTCACCCCCGGGAGTTTATACTGCGGAACAAAGTTGTTCCCGGAGACATTCCGCAAGGGTTGATTATTAATGAAAATGGAAACATCTTAATTGCAACCTCCCGCTCTGGAATCCTCTGCATAGATTGTCCGGACGAGAAAAATTACAACGGCGGCAAAGCAATGCTGGAGCTTTACATATCCCAGGCAGAGGCTATTGCCGGAGGTAACAATTACGACCCCGAAGCGGTTTCTGGCAATAGTGTCAGCCTTATGCCACAAGGTCAACAGCTTACTATTCCTGAGTCCCTCAGCGGTAAATTGCCACTGCGTGCTATAGCGCGCGACAACAGGTACCTATTCTCGGCCGGGTCGACACTCATCGACATATCGGGTAACACCAGAACAAGCGTGTACCGTCCTGTCCCCGGAAAAATTCAGGCCTTACATCAGGAGTCGAACGGAAGACTCTGGATAGGAAGTTCAGAAGGCTTGTACGTCTTGGCCGAACTTGGAAATCCGGAGGAAACCCGGGGATTAAATAGAATAAGTGGAATATCGGTAAGCTGCCTGCTACCTGCCCCCGATCAAGAATCACTATGGATTGCCAGCGCAGACCAGGGGCTCTTCTTTATGCCTAATCCTGCCAGCATTGTTTTTGAAGAACCCGGAACTGCATTCACCTCTATGGAATCCGACGCCGAGGGCAATTTATATTTGCTTGACGACGACGGAAATCTGCGGGTTTGGAACACCTCGGAAATTTCATCCCGACCTTTGCTCGTGGCTACCGGAATACAGGCGATTTGTGCCTCGGAAGACAACGGAGTAATAGCCATTGGCATCCAATCAGCTACAACTTCAACATCGCTCCGAATTATTTCCAATGATATATTACGAACCAGCGGCGTACTCGGGGCGAAACTACACCCGGCTACCGGCGAAGTATTGATTAATTGCCGCCAAGGATTCCATGTGCTTAACGCCGATAATGGCGAGCTATTGTATTCAAGTTCACAACACCAGTTTTATGAGCGATGCTATGACCTGCAACGAGACGGAAAGCGGAGATTATGGGCGGCGACTGCCTCAGGGCTATACATTAAAAATCAGGAGGGATTTAATGAAACAACCCCTCTTCATGATAATACAGGACAAGGCATTATTTCAGATATGGCAATGCTGCCCGATGGAAAAATACTTTTTCTTGAAAAAGGAAAAGGGCTAATTCTGGAAAATGGTGAGCGCCTTAGCGATGTCATCGCATACCATGGCATTTCCGCATCCACATACCGGAAAATACGCATTGCCGAGGATGGCTCTATCTTGCTTACTGGCCCCTCAGGAGCAGCACACTGCATCCTTAAAGGCGATCGTTTGGAGGTGGTGGCATTTGCCGATGCCTCAGATGGTCTTGCCAGGGGAGAGATCTGTGATGCGCTTGTAACGAATGGCAAATTGGCGGTGCTCTCTCGACATGGAATAACTTTGCTTCCCAAGATACCGGCAATAAACGAAGCAAAGATGCCAATTTCCCTGAGCCTCCTAGAAGGCGACTCGCTGGCTTCCGTTTTTGAAGAGTCTGGACTTTCAGGCCCATTTCGCTTTATCTCGGCGGAGTTCTTCCGCCCCCAATCACTTCGGTACCGATTTCGGTTGAACCCGGAAAGCCCCTGGATTGAAAGTTCTTCACCTGAAATCACATTCCCCGATTTACCGGGAGGAGAATATCAACTTGAGGTCTCGGCTTCCATATTCCCTGAGCGATGGAGCCAAAGCACAATATTTCCATTTCGCGTTAATCTGCCATATTGGAAAACGTGGTGGTTCTACATGGTCTGCTCCGGGGCACTCATAGTATGCGCATATCTGTTACTTCGGTATACTTTGAAAAAATTGCGCAAAAGCGACATCATAGAAAAAAAACTGATTCACCTGGAGCGCAGCGCATTATTGGCCCAAATGAATCCGCACTTCATCTTTAACTCACTTAATAGCATACAGAGCTACATAGCGCTCAATGAAAATGATAAGGCCAATCGCTTTCTGGCCAAATTCGCTCGACTTATTCGTGCCATGCTAAACCATAGCAGGGCACAGAAAATAGCCTTGCACGAAGAAATTGAATCCCTAAAATTGTATCTCGAACTTGAAAAAATGCGATTCAAAGACAAGTTCGAATATGAAATAACGGTAGACAAAGACATCGATACCGCAGAGGTGGAACTGCCGCCACTTTTAATTCAGCCTTACCTTGAAAATGCCATTATTCATGGTCTTGCGCGCAAGGAAGGGGTAGGACGAGTAGAACTGCTCTACCTCAAAATTGGTCAGTATCTCATTGCTACCGTTACCGACAACGGCATTGGTCTCGAAGCTGCGAGGAAAATGAAAGACAAACCCGACTCGCTGCACAAATCGGTAGGCATGACTATTACTCAAAAGCGACTAGAGCTATTGGATGAAGGAAGTACAGATAAAAAAGTAACTATCGAAGAAGTAAAGGACAGATTTGGTAAAGTATTAGGAACCAAGGTCGAAGTAAAAATTAAGCTTTAAGCAGGAAAAATGCTACCTTTCGTTAACCCAAACCAATATGAGGACTATTCTGGTAGATGATGAGCCGGATGCCCGGGCTACACTGCGTTCCTTTCTTGGATCCTATTGCACCGACATTGAAATTCTAGGTGAAGCCGGATCCGTGGAAGAGGGATACTCACAAATTCGAAAATTCGACCCGGATCTGGTTTTTTTGGACATTCAAATGGAAGATGGCACCGGCTTCGATCTTCTGGAACGTTTCAGAAACATTGAATTTTGTGTTGTTTTTACCACTGCCTTCGATGCGTTTGCCATCAAAGCATTTAAATATTCGGCGATTGATTATCTCCTGAAACCTATAGACCCGGACGAATTAATCGACGCCGTCCATAAGGCTCGCCGAAAATTTACCGGAAGGCCTCAACAAGTAGAAGATTTACTTAAGTTCCGGAAGGGCGATGAACCCGAACGTATAACCATTTCTTCCACGGAAGGGTTAACCCTCGTCGCGTTGGATGACATTATCCGACTAGAGTCGGATTCTAATTATACGAATTTTTATTTAAAATCCAAAGAAAAAATTACTGTACCAAAATCACTAAAAGAGTACGAAGATCTCCTTCCTTCAAAAAAATTTTTTCGAACCCACCAAAGCCATATTGTCAATTTAAAATATGTAAAAAAATACATAAAAGATGATGGGGGATATATCGTTATGGAAGATGGCTCTCAAGTTTGGGTCGCTCGCAGAAGAAAAGACGATTTTCTCGATACCATTTCAGGAACATCCCTTTAAGAAGACTAATTACTCCCCTTATACTAAGCATCCATAAAGACAATAATTCTTTTGGGGACATTTCCGAATAAGAAGCTTCCCGATGATACTGTCCAACTAAGCGAAAAGACCCCCTGCCTTAAAAGATTGAAGTTGCCTCACTACCCTCTGCGAAGGGCAACTTGGACAAAACCCCTCCAAAAAAAACACTGCCCCGGTAATCCGAGGCAGCGTTTTTAGTTTTCCTGTTTAAGCCCTTAAACTTGGCATCGTCCAAAAGCTGTTGAAATATACAACGGCGTGAATACCTGTTAAGGGCTATTTAGCATTTGGCTTCTGCCATTGAGTACATGGCAGATTTCAGGAGAAAGTAGGTGGCAGACCTATGAAAACATTTTATATCCTCAAGAAAGTCGAAAGGACCAAGCAATGAAATGCATGCTTTCCACATTGACCGTCCCAAATAGAATATAAAATCCTCAAAAGAAATTAAAAAGGAAGCCCGTCTCCGGAATCGGGAGAGAGTATATTTTCCTCCACGCCCACTTCACTCGCTAAGGGCTGAGAAAAGGTCGATGCCGCCGCCGCCACAGTTTGACCGCCTTCAGATTTTTCAATTTTCCAGGCCACAAGACTGTTGTAATACTTCCCGCTGTATTCGCGTCCACGTATCTCAAATGACACTTTTATTTCATCCCCCGAGTTCACCATTCGCAAAAGCTCCACCTTTTCTTTTAAAAGTTCAAACTTAATATCCTGAGGATATTGGTCTTTAGTAGTAAGTACAAACTCCCTTTTGTAGAAGCCACTGGGATAATTCTCCACTTCGGTTGCCAGTTTTAGGATACCAACTATTTCCATTTCTAATAAAGATTAATTATTGAACGCTAGTAATGTCTTCCATGCCTCTTCTACCCTGTTTTCGGCCAATAATTTGGATGCTTCGCGATGAAGCGCAATTTCCAGCCCATGAGGGTCCGATTCATGAGCTATAAAGATATCAGACAATTCGAGAAGTTTATACTCATTCACCGAAGTTTCATCAGGAATTTCTTCAACATTCCCCAATTTACCCAGGTCATTTCCTGTTAATATCTTGCTATTGCGTACTTCCGGAGGTAGGCTATCCACTCCCACGCCGATGTTTTTCAAGGGCTTAGCCACCTGAAAAAGCGATTCCGGGTTCACCCGGCAATACCAGTCGCCCCCACATCTGCCTACGTGATCTGTTTTAAACGGATCTATCCTTCCCCGCTCGTCAAGTATTTCCGGGGAAATATGGATTAGGAGCACTTCACAGACCACTAAATTTCCCGCTCCTCCTCCCTGCCCAAGCTCAATAATTTCTCGAACCCTGCACTCCATTTGGAAAGGAGATTCTCCAACGCGAGGTGGTCTTACCGTCTCTGAAGGCAACTCCGTAAATCCGGCCTTACGAAATTCATTCACGCCTTCAGGATAGTCTGCACTGGCAAGAGAAACCTGCTGTACCATGGAGTAATTCACGACATTAATCGTAAGTTCCGGGACCTTGCGCGCATTTTCGAGGCTGTGCTTAGTACTCCCATCCCTTCCTCTGCGGGCGGGCGAGAATACCGCTATCGGCGGATTCGCACTAAAAACATTGAAGAAACTGAACGGACTTAAATTGGGCTGGCCGGATTCATTTACGGTGCTTACAAAAGCAATGGGCCTCGGAGCGATTCCACCAAGCAGAAAGGCATGCAATTCCGAGACAGGCAGTGACAATGGGTCCAGTCGTACCATACGCTGTTTAAACGTTACTCAATTTATTAAAGGGCCGCCTAATGCTGCTGACAGGCTACGCTAAAACTAGGATTCCTGAGCGCTATAAAAATATTCCTACCACCGCTGCGGTGAACAGACAGGCAATAGTGCCACCCAACAAAGCCCTAAAGCCCAAAGTAGAAAGCAGTGACTTTCGGGTGGGAATCAAAGTTCCGATTCCGCCTATTTGAATACCTATGGAGGCAAAATTTGAAAATCCGCATAATATGTACGTAGCCAAAATCATGGACTTCTCCTCGTGGAAAATACCAATGCCGCCAGGAACGACGGTAGCTGCATTCTTCATTTCGCCGAGTGTAACGTAGGCATAGAATTCGTTAAGAATGGTCTTCTCTCCAATCAACTGTCCAACGGCAAGAATATCCGCAGAACAAACTCCCATTAACCAGGCGATAGGTGCTCCGATATAACCTAGTATAAATTGGAATGAAAGGGAATCATAGCCGGTGTTGGCCGCGATAATATCATTCAAACCCGTAAATCTTCCAATCAGGTCGCTAAGTATCCAATTACCCATATATATGAACGCGGTAAATACAAGCAACATACCTCCCACATTTACTGCTAGCTTTAAACCGTCACTGGTACCATTCGCTATCGCTTCCAGGGCATTAGCTCCATTGCCTTCATTACTCAGCTTCATGTCCTTGTTAAATTGCTCAGTTTCGGGAAATAACATCTTGGCTGCTACAATTGCTGCCGGAGCAGACATAATCGACGCCGTAAGAAGGTGCTTGGCGAATGCCAGCCGACTGGCAGGGTCGTCTCCTCCTAGAAAATTGATGTACGACGCCAAAACACCGCCAGCTATGGTAGCCATACCCCCCGTCATCAAACAAAGGATTTCACTTTTGGTCATGCCCTGCAAATAGGGCTTTATAAGAAGCGGCGTTTCCGTTTGCCCAAGAAAAATGTTTCCTGCGGCCGCCAAACTTTCCGCTCCCGATAGCTTAAGCGTGTACTTCATTACCCAGGCAAAGGCATAAACTACCAGTTGCAGAATGCGAAGATGATACAGCAGCGCAGTTAAAGCACTGAAGAAAACAATAGTTGGCAGAATCTTGAAGGCGAAATTTAGCAGACCCGGGGCAACCTGGCCATCCGTAAAACTCCTGAGGAGAAAATTCGATCCGAAATCGGTAAAGCCTATCACCTTGACAAAACCCTTGCCTAAATAGTCAAAAATCACAGCTACGAAATCTACCTTGAGGACCAAAACCGCTAGGATCAATTGCAGGGCTATGCCTTTTATTACCAAAGGCCAATTTATTGCTTTTCGGTTACTTGAAAATACCCACGAAATAGCTACAAGAAACAGAATGCCGATAAGGCCCCTTACAATGTCCATGATACTAAGTTTAAGGGGCTAATATAGAAATAATGGCAATGACTAACTACCTGTACGCCGCCGATTAATTTCGTCGCGAATCTTGCCTGCCTTCTCAAACTCTTCTTTATCCACGGCAGCATCTAGCATACGCTGAAGATCTTCTAGACTTAAATCTTCATGCTTCTCCGTAAGCTCAGCTTCCTTCTCCAGATCAAGTTCTGTATTTTCCTCTTCATCTTCCAAGCCATCGGTTTCAACGCCCGCCTTGTCAAGAATAAAGTCATAACAATAAATGGGGCAATCAAACCTTACGGCTATGGCAACGGCATCGCTGGTTCTGGAATCTATTTCCGCCCGGCGGCCATCCTGTATTGCCACAATACGGGCAAAAAATACCCCTTCTACCAGATTGTAAATTATAATTTCCTCGATGTCTATACTAAACGACTTGGAAAAACTTTTAAATAAATCGTGAGTCAATGGACGACTGGGGGTCATCTTTTCCATTTCAATGGCGATGGCCTGTGCCTCACTGCCTCCGATAACGATCGGCAATCTGCGCGTTCCTCCCACTTCGGATAGTACCAACGCATATGCGCCACTAGTCGAACTACCTGGAGTTATATCGCTGATTTCCAACTCAATCTTGTTCATGGCTTCCCGCAGGGCTTAATTATGATCTCTTTTTTCCAAAAAACCAATATACCTAATTTCATTCTATCCTTCAAATTACTGCTGCTTCAGCGACTGCACTGCGAGAGTAAGCTTGGGAAGTACCTCGAAAGCATCGCCGACAATACCATAGTCTGCTGCTTTGAAAAAAGGAGCCTCCGGGTCTTTATTTATAACAACAATCGTCTTACTGCCATTCACACCGGCAAGATGCTGTATCGCTCCCGAGATTCCAATGGCAAAATATAAGTTAGGCCGAATGGCTACGCCAGTTTGCCCCACATGCTCATGATGCGGCCTCCACCCGGAATCGGCCACGGGCCTGCTGCAAGCCGTCGCGGCGCCCAATGCTGTGGCCAAATCTTCCAAAATACCCCAATTTTCCGGACCTTTCAATCCTCGTCCACCACTCACAACAATTTCTGCTTCCGGCAGAGGAACATGCCCTCCGGCTTCAGAAATTTTCAATTCGCGTAGTTTGATTTTACCGCTTGGGGCGGCCATATTTACCCTTTCAGGATTTACGGATGAACCCGTAGTCTGTACCGGAAAAGAATTAGGCAGGAGGCTCAACACTTTGAGCGGGGTGTTTAGTTGGACTTTGGCACTCGCCTTACCCGAAAACACATTCCGCTGAACAACAAAAGCGGCCCCTTCCTCAGGAAAGCTGGTAACTCCAGAAGCCATACCTGCGCCTAAGCGAGCGGCAAGACCTGGAGCGACCAGTTTTCCGCTATGATCATGCGCAAAAACCACAAGCTCCACCTGCTCGGAACGAACCAATGCTGCCAGTGCGGAAATTATCGCCTCCGAATCATACCCGGGCAAAGCAACGTCGGATATGTAGCGATCAGCACCGGCTCCTCCGGCTCCTCCATCGCTCTCGGACGTGCCAGCAGAAAAAGCAAGCACCTTACCTCCCGACTTGTCCGCTATTTTGCGGGCGTAGGAAATGCACTCCAATGCAGATCTCGATAATTTGCCGCCGGAGTTTTCGGTATATACCAGTATGTTCGCCATTCTTAAATGATTTCAGAATTGATTGACAAAAATTACAAAGCCTTGGCTTCTTCGCGGAGTAAACGAATTAGTTCCTCAGGATTATCAGCGCTTACCATAGTACACTCCTTTTTGGCCGGGGGAACGCTGTATAATAATACTTCCGATGTCTTGGCTACCTCCACGGCAGAAATTACCGCTAGTGGCTTGGTTCTCGCTTTCATTATACCTGGCATATTGGGAATACGCTGTTCAGCCATTCCTTTAGCAGCACTTAGCAATAAAGGCCCCTCCACTTCGAGAATTTCAACTCCGCCCTTCACTTCCCGGTGAATCACCTTGTTCCCGTTTTCTATATCCAGCGCAACGGCTAGACTTACATAAGGAAGAGAAAGCATGGCAGCAACCATACCTCCTACCTGCGATCCATTATGATCTATAGTTTCCTTACCGCAAAATATAATGTCAAAATTCTGGTCTTTGGCATATGCCGCTATTTGCGAAGCAATGTCCATAGAGTCGTCGCTTACTTTATCGATTCGCACCGCATCATCAGCCCCAATCGCTAAAGCCTTGCGCAAAATTGGTTCACAATCGGCACCGCCAACCGTAAGGACAGTAACATTTCCTCCGTGCTTTTCTTTGAGTTCCACTGCGCGCACGAGGGCGTACCATTCGTCATAAGGATTGACAATAAACTGAACTCCCGCTTCATTAAAACGGGTGTTGTTATCCGTAAAACTGATTTTCGAAGTAGTATCCGGCGTTTTCGCCACGCAAACAAGCAGTTTCATTTTCTTGCGATTTCTTTTGGGGCGCAAAGGTAAAGATAATATAGAAAAGTAGCCGAACGAATATGTCCATAATCCTGCAAATGCCAAACTGAAAAAAACTACTTTTTGGTAACGCTCAGCGATATATACTACTTTTGCATCCGGAAAAACGTTTGCTATGAGAGAAATTCAATTCCGTGAAGCCATTTGCGAGGCCATGACCGAGGAAATGCGGCGCGATTCATCGGTATTCCTATTGGGGGAAGAGGTCGCAGAATATAACGGCGCCTACAAAGCGAGTAAAGGAATGTTGGATGAGTTTGGTCCAATGCGAGTAATTGATACTCCAATCGCAGAACTTGGTTTCGCCGGAATAGCCGTCGGTGCTGCCATGAATGGTCTGAGGCCGATTGTGGAATTTATGACTTGGAATTTCGCCATCCTGGCTGCCGACCAAATTATTAATAGCGCCGCTAAAATGCTTCAAATGTCGGGCGGTCAATTTCCGGTGCCTATCGTTTTCCGCGGCCCCAATGGGCAGGCAGGGCAACTGGCAGCTACCCACAGCCAGAGTTTCGAAGCATTTTATGCCCATGTTCCCGGGCTTAAAGTAATTACCCCTTCTAATCCCTACGATGCGAAAGGCCTGCTCAAAGCGGCAATTCGCGATAACGATCCCGTAGTTTTTATGGAGTCGGAGAAGATGTATGGTGACAAGGGCCTTGTTCCCGAAGGAGAATACATTATTCCAATTGGCTTGGCCGATATTAAGCGCAGCGGTACAGATGTTACCATTGTATCCTTTGGAAAAATTATGAAAACGGCTCTGGCCGCCGGTCAAGAATTGGAAAAAGAGGGCATCAGCGCGGAAATTATCGATCTCCGCACTATCCGGCCACTCGACATCGATACCATTGTGGCTTCCGTTAAAAAAACCAATCGTCTACTTATTCTTGAAGAGTCCTGGCCCGTTGCATCAATTTCTACCGAGATAGCATACCGTGTGCAGCGCCATGCCTTCGACTACCTCGATGCCCCTATACGCCGGATAACGCAAACGGATACTCCATTTGCTTTTTCCCAAACCCTTATCGACGCCGCCTTGCCAAATGCCGGAGACGTTGTAAAAGCCGTGAAAGAATCAATGTATCTGGTGTGACTCTCAACCCTCCTGATGGGTTGTATTTATCGCTTCGATATTTTCATATTTGGGTGAAGCCCCGAATATTCTATTTTTGCGCTCAATTTTGTAAACCTTTACCAAAAGATATTCTAAATCATGGGTGATCTGATTCTTTACCTCGTACCTGCCCTTGCTGTATTGGGCCTTATTGTAATGGCCGTTAAGGCATCTTGGGTCAAAAAACAGGATGCCGGCAATGACCGGATGAAAGAAATTGCCGGTTATGTAGCCGAAGGTGCTATGGCCTTTTTGAAAGCCGAATATAGGATTCTGGCAATATACGTAGTCTTAGCCGGCGCAGGCCTCGGGTTCCTTTCTACTCAGGTAGAAACTTCGCACTGGCTTATAGTGGTGGCCTTCGTCCTTGGAAGTTTATTCAGCGCGATTGCCGGATTTATCGGTATGCGTATCGCAACGAAAGCCAATGTCCGTACTACCCAAGCTGCCAGAACTTCGCTGGCAAAAGCGCTTAAAGTTTCCTTTACCGGAGGCACAGTAATGGGACTCGGTGTCGCCGGACTGGCAATATTAGGCCTCAGCCTGTTATTTATCTTATTCTTTCAGTTTTTCATGGGAAGCGACCTCTTTAACGGCGGTGGTTATAAAACAATGACGCTTGTGCTGGAGGTATTGGCCGGATTTTCCCTTGGGGCGGAATCCATTGCCCTTTTCGCTCGCGTTGGCGGCGGCATTTACACTAAGGCTGCGGATGTAGGGGCCGACCTTGTAGGAAAGGTTGAGGCGGGTATTCCCGAAGATGAC
>Ga0315906_10003986_pt1 | contig 19249 bp, 15 predicted proteins | sample LakEriMetagenome_4_FD_203526 | JGI IMG/M metagenome (GOLD analysis project Ga0315906, IMG submission 203526) | Freshwater fungal communities from buoy surface, Lake Erie, Ohio, United States - Buoy 2 MA122 | ecosystem: Environmental > Aquatic > Freshwater > Lake > Lake biofilm | place: USA... | reverse complement strand
TCTGCGCCGCCGTCTGGATGCTCGCGCGGATCAAGCCGCCGGACCACCACGATGTCGAGGCGCGGACCGAGCGCTCCACGCTCGACGGCCCCGCCCGCCGCGACCTGTTCCGCAAGCACGCCCCGGGACTGGTCTGCATCACGCTCGGCTACCTGCTGCTCACCATATTGCGCAGCGTGCGTGCCGATTTCGCCCCCGAGATCTGGCTGGGCCTGACCGGCGAAAAGGCTGTCCCCTCGGTTTTCACCACCACCGAGTTCTGGGTCGCTGCCGGGGTGATGCTGGTGTTCGGCGCCACTGTGGTTATCAGGGACAACCGTCTGGCTTTCTTCACCTCGCTGGGCCTGTGCCTGTCCGGACTGGCCCTGTGCTTTGCCGCCGCCTCCGCCCTCTGGACTGGCGCGGTCAGCCCCTTCGTTTTTTTCACCGGGGTGGGCCTCGGTTTGTACCTCCCCTACGCCGCCGTGCACATCAGCGTGTTCGAGCGGCTTTTGGCTGTCAGCCGCGACCGGGGCACTAGCACCTACCTGCTATACCTGGCCGATTCCTTCGGCTACCTGGGGTATGTGGTGGTGCTGCTGTTGAAGAATTGCCTCGGCGGTTCACTGGGCACCGACCCGGCCACAGTGCGCCTGGTCTTCCTGAACATGGTGGCTTGGATCGGTCTTTTGGGTATGGTGTTGTTCGCTTGCGCTTGGGTCTTCTTCGGCCGGCGACTGCCCGGCGCTGCGGTGGAGAATGAAGGTGGACCAACACACAGGACAGGCCCTGCTGTTTGACGGGCCGGATAAGCCTCTGCGCTTGGTGGAGCAGCGGCGGCCCCAGCCGGGTCCCGGCGAGTTGGTCGTGCGGGTTGAGGCCGCCACGCTCTGCGGCAGCGACCTGCACACCATGGGCGGAAAAAGAAAGGTGGAAACCCCCACGGTTCTGGGCCATGAGACTATCGGCCGCATCGAGGCCATCGGTCCGGGACCGTTTCCCTGCCTGTACGATGGCACTCCAGCAAAAATCGGCGACAAGGTCACCTGGGCGGTGGTGGCCCATTGCGGCTCATGCCGGTTCTGCTCCCGTGATCTGCCGCAAAAATGCGAGCGCGCCATCAAGTACGGCCACGAGCCCTTCGTCGACCGGCGCATGTGGACCGGCGGGTTGGCCACCTGGAACCTCCTCGCACCGGGCACTACCCTGGTCCGACTGCCCGAATCACTGCCCGCCCGGTTGGCCGCCCCGGCATCCTGCGCCACCGCCACCGTGATGGCCGGCTTCGAGGCCCTGGGGCCGGTAAGGGGCAAAAACATGCTCATCACCGGCGCGGGCATGCTCGGCCTCACCGCCATCGCCTGCGCCAAAGTTTTGGAGGTCGCCTCGGTCACCGTGGTTGACCCGCTCTCCTGGCGCCGTGAGCAGGCTCTCCTGATGGGCTGCGCTTCCGCCTTCACGCCGGCGGAGTTCGCCGAACAGCATGATCCGGTCGATACCTGGCTGGAACTCTCGGGCTCCAACGCCTCCTGGGAGGGCGGTTTCAACAAACTGGCCATCGGCGCCACGGTGGCCCTGATCGGGGCGGTCTTCCCAACCCTGGACACGGCCTTCAACCTGGAACGCGTGGTGCGCCGGATGATCACACTGCGCGGCATCCACAATTACGGGCCCAGGCACCTGGCCCGCGCCGTCGAATTCCTGGCCAGATTGCCAGCCAACCATCCTTTGGGTGGGCTCGCCGGCCCCTGGTTTCCGTTGGACCAGCACCGGGTCGCCATACGCCAGGCGGCCGATCCGGCGGTGCTGCGCGTGGGTTTCCACCCCTGAAAACCGGCTCAATAGTTGCGCCGTGTCATTTGGTTTTCGTCCAACTGTCGAACAACTGCCCATCCTTGTCAAAGGCCCGCAATTGCAGGCTGTTGCCATGAATGGTGAACAGCACCATGTGGTAATCGACCCGGTTGGCTGCCTTGAAGTAAGACGGGGTGGGCGTGAAATTCTCCAGCCCGCCCCCGAAGCCCCCGCTGGTCAGGTAAACGACCCCCGAATCATCCACCCGGTCCCCCTTGATCGGAAAGGTCCTCTCATAGGCGTGGATATGGCCGTTCATCACCATGTCCACCCGGTGCCTCTCGTAAAGGGAGGCCAATTGGCGAAGCTTTTCAGTCCCGAATGTGGTTTTCTTGCCGTTGAAGCTGTCCCCGTAGTCATCGCTGTCGCTCGAATAGCAGGGGTGGTGGTGGAAGCAGAATTTCCACCTGGCTTTCGAGGCGGCTAATTCCTTCTCCAGCCAGGCCATCTGGTCCTTGCCGGGCACCAGCGGCTTGTTGCTGTCGATCGCGAAGAAATCCGCGTCACCCCAGGTGAACTTGTAGTGGAATTCGGGGTCGGGGAGGTTGAAATACTGGTAGTAAAGGGGGTGGTTTTTCTCGTGGTTGCCGATGGTGGGCATCATGGCCACCCGGCCGAGCAGTTCCTGGCAGGGGCGGAACAGTTCGTGCAGCCACTGCCCCTTGTCGGCACCGTCATCGACCACATCACCCAGATGCAAAAGGAACGAGGGCCTGTTTTCATAGGCCCGCGTGGCCACTTGCCCCGTCATCCGCCGGTTGCGCTGGGAATCTCCAAATACCGCGAAATTGAACGATTCCCCCGGCTGGGCCGCCGTCTTGAAGGTGAGCAGTTGCCCCGCGATCTTGTCACCCTTCGCCGTGGTGGCCGTCACCCTGTAAAAATAGCTTGTCGATGGCTTCAACCCCTCCAGGGTCGCGTGATGCATGGTGCCGGCGGGCGTCTCCACCTTTTCCCGCAGCGGAACCTCCTCGCCATATTCCACCAATCCCTTGGCCTCCTCAGAGGTTTCGAATCCCACGCGGATCGAGTCGGTCGTCGGGAATTGCAGGTACGGGGTGACCAAAAAGTAAGGACTCCCCGTTGCCGGGGTCAGGGAAATCAGCCTGAGATCCCGATGCACGCGGGTGACGATTGCCTCGACGTCGAGGGCCTTGTCAAAAAGCGCCGCGCTTTTCAGCGAACCCACCAGCGGCACCCGCTCGTCGTCATCCTGATACCCGCCCACCACGAACGGCGCCGACGCCATGATGATCGGCCCCTGCTGCGCGGTTGATTTCGCCTCCATCCGACCGTTCACATACAGGCACATAGTCGAACCGTCATAGGTGGCCGCCAAATGGGTCCATACCCCGGGCCTGATGGCCGACTGCGACCGGATCCAGGTGAGGACACCATCCCCCTTGCGCGCCCCCTCAGAGGCCAGCCCGAATCGGAATCGGTCCTCGTCGTAACCCAATGAGAAACCCGCGCCGCCGTAACGGTTGTCGTCCACCATGCCGATCAATCCGCCACGCCGGCAGCCGCAATCCAGCCGCACCCAGGCCTCCAGGGTGATGGCCTCCGGATTGAACTTGGGTACCGGCTCCCCCTTTTTGAAAACCAGAAGGCCCTGATCCATGCTGCCGGAAAAATGGGCCGACCCGATTTCTTTTTCCCACTTCGGCTCACCCACTATTCGCAAGGGCCAAGTGCCCGATGTGGGCTCCAACTGCCCGTTGTTGAATTTCTCGGATCGAAAGCCCCACTCCATCAGGGGCTGCTCTCCAAGGCCTTTTTCTTGGAAAAATCCTGGCAAGGCAAACGCCGCCAAAGCCGTTGCGCAAATCACAAAAGCCGCTCGCATCGACATGCGTTCGCCCTTCCATTGCAAAAAGCACTGGTCCCCACCGGTTCCGGCCGCGCGCCCGAACAATAGACTTCCTCGCACAACCAACCAAGGATTGCAAGCTACCGGAACATTTGCTCCTTGGCCGACAAACTCAAAACCAATAACCAATAGCTCCTCGGCCCACTTCACGATTCCATTGGCCGATATTCCGACAATCCAGTCCTCTTTACATGAAACCTTCACCTAAAAGACTTGATTTTTTTGTGGAAAAGTCCATCGGATTTGATTTAAATTAAAAAATCTTTAGTTTTTTCCTTTGCCCATTTCGGGTGTTGCCAATGATCCCCTCCTTTGTCCAAATCATCTCCAAAGCAACACCAGCCACGCTTTGCCTGGCTTTTTTCATGGTGACAGGCTGCGGCCAATCCGGGCCAAAACTCCACCCAGTCCGCGGCACGGTTCTCGTCAACAAAAAGCCCGCAGCCGAGGCACTGGTCTTCATGCACCGCAAAGGCCGTAACAGCCTCGAGGAGCAGGTGCCTTTCGGAAAGGCCGACAAGGATGGCTCCTTCAAGATCATGAACGGTAACTCGGGCGAGGGTGCCCCTGAGGGGGAATACACCCTCACGGTCTATTGGCCCGACATGTCCAAACCCGAGGACGGCAACGGTGGCCGGCCCGACGCCCTGAACGGCGCCTACGACAAGGTGGCCGAATCCAAGCTCGGCTTCACGGTCAAGGCGGGCCAAAACACCATCCCCACGCTGGAGCTGGTGCCCGCTGCCTCCAAGGGCAAGGTTGCCCCCAACCCCAACGACAAGTGACTCGTTTTTTCCGTTTTCCCGTTTTTAAGGAGTTTCCCATGACCAGGCCAGGAATGCCCGCGTATCGCAGGGGTTTCACCCTCATTGAGTTGCTGGTGGTGATCGCCATCATCGCCGTGCTGGTGGGCCTGCTGGTGCCGGCGGTGCAGAAGGTGCGCGAGGCCGCCAACCGCATGAGTTGCCAGAACAACCTGAAACAGCTCGGTTTGGCTTTCCACAACTACCAGGCCACCCTCGGTGCCTTTCCGCCGATGTACACCGGCTCCACCCATCCCACGCCCAACCATTACTGCCTGACTTTTATCCTGCCCTACATTGAGCAGGAAGGGCTGGCCAAGCAGATCAACATGAACGTCAGCGGTTACGATGTGACAAATTTCAGGGCATTCACCAATCCGGTCAAGACCTTCATGTGCCCTTCGGCCCCGCTCACACCGACAATGCCGTACAACGTCCCCTCGTCAAAATACCGCACGCTCCCGGCCGGGGTTGGCACCATCCAGATGGGTCGCACCGACTACGCCTGTGCCTCCGGGACAAGCGGCACCTGGGTGACGCAAAGCATCGGCACCCAAGCCATCGCCAGGGGACCAGGCATCCTCGAATACAATGTTGCCACACCGATCGGTTCCGTGCTGGATGGAACCAGCAACACCATGCTCCTGGTGGAAAACGCAGGCAGGCCATATCGCTACGGTACCGGTTTTGTGAAGCGCGGTGCCGATCGTGATGGCAACGGCGCTGCGGGCGGTTGGGGTGATCCCGACAGTTGGTTTGGCATCAATGGCGCCAACGGCATGCTGGGTACCCAAGGTTCCGGCCCCCTGGCAGTGAACGGTTCCAGCGACAACGAGATCTACGGCTTCCATACCGGTGGAGCCAATGTCGTGATGGGTGATGGCTCGGTTCGCCTGCTCAAGGAGAACATCACCCTGGCCATGGTCTCCGCGCTTCTCAGCCGCCAGGGAGGCGAGGTGCTGCCCGAGGGTGTCCAGAATTGACACCGGATTGGTTTGCCAAAACACCACCGACGGAGTCTGTTTCCGCCGGTGGTGTTTCGTTTATCACATATTGGCTATGGATGAAATTTCATCCAAGACAAGCCGGCAAACAAGGTGCCGGCACGGTCAGAATTGTTCGCACGCCGCGATCGCCTCCCGGATTCCCGCCTCCGGGTCGCGTGTTGGGATGAACTCGTGCCCCACATACCCGGCGTAACCCATCCGGTGCAGCTTGGCCCCCACCGCCGGGTAATGAATCTCCTGCAGGTTGTCGATCTCACCCCGGCCCGGGTTGCCCGCGGTGTGGATATGCCCGATCACATCCTTGCATTCCTCCAGCCGCCGCAAGATGTCCCCGTGCATGATCTGCACATGGTAGACATCAAACAGCAGCTTCAACCGGGCCGAATCCACCTGCCGCACCAGCCCGGCCACCCAGTCGAGGTCATCCCCCTGGTAGCCGGGGTGCCCCTTCATCGGATGGTCGGCAACCCGGCTGTTCAGATGCTCCACGCACACCGTCACCCCGTGCTTCTCTCCCAGCCTGGCCAGCTCCCTCCACCCCTTCAGGCACGAGGCGGCCGCCTCGTCGCGGGGGATCTCGTTGACTCCGGGCTTGTTGGGGTCGCGCCAACGCATCCCGACAAAACAAATCACGCGCTCCACTCCCTCTTTACCGCATTTTTCAATGGCGGCTGCGGATTGCTCCAGAAGCTCCGCATGGTAGGCGCTGTTGTTCCAGGCCCGGGTAAAGACGCCGCTGGTGCCGCTGGGCGCGATCGCGCACCTCAGCCCGTGCTTCTTCAGGGTGGGCCAATCTTCCGGGCCCACAATCTCCACCGACCCGCAACCGGCCGCCTTGGCCTTCTGGCACAGGGTGTCAATGTCCCACTTGGCCCCGTGGTTCTGGAAACACCAACCCACCACGGAATGCTTGAGGCGGAATTTGCTGTCGGCGGCCATGCTCGCGGCTCCCATCCATGCGGCGGCGGACACCGCAGTAGTTTTCAGAAAAGTCCTGCGGGTGGAACGGCTCATCCGGTTTCCTCAGGCTGCGCAGGCCACACTCTACCCTATGCGATCTTCGCCACAACCCCTGCCACCTTTTGACCCAACGATCGGGCCGTGGTCCACTTGCCGCCGAACACGGTCACCAGCCGGCCCTGCCTTTCGATGGCATACTCCCGCGAGGCCTTGCCCGGGTCATCGGCGGTCCGCAGCAACGGCCGCACCCCCGCGAATGTGGAGCAAATTTCCCCCGGTTCCAGCGGCGTGGCCATCACGCTGTCATGGAACCGTATCAGGTAGTCCCGCTCGCGCTCCGAGCACGCGATCGGCTCCTCCAGGGTTTGCCGCTCCTCCGTGGTGCCCACCAGGGTTTTGCCCAGATAAGGCAGGATGAAGGCGATCCGCCTGCTGGCCCGCACCTCGGCCAGGATGGCCGCCGGGCAAACCCGGTCCACCACCAGGTGGCTGCCACGCACCAGGTCCAGATAATGGCGGGCCGGTATCTCGCTGGCATCCAGCAGCTTGCGCGCCCAGGGCCCGGCCACATTCACGATGGCATCGAAATGCTTGGGCCCGGTGTCGGCGATCAGGTCGCCATCCAGCGAGACGCTCCGCACGGCGGTATGCTCACGGATCTCCACCCCCGCGGCCCGCGCCTGCTCGGCCGCCCACAGGCCCAGCCTGTGGTCATCCATCTGGCCATCCCAGAAGGCGTAAGCCCCCAGCAATCCCTCGGGCCTCAAGTCGGGCGACGCCTCCAGCGCCTGCTCCCGGCCCAGCCACTGGTGCGGGGCGATGTTCGCGCCACCCGCCAAGATTCGGTAGAGCCACAGCCCCACCCCAAGCATCCACCGGGGCCGACCAACCCCCTCATAATGCGGCAGCAGAATCCGCAGCGGATGGCACAGGTGCGGCGCCTGGCTGAACCACCAAGACCGTTCCCGCAGTGCTTCGCGCACCAGCCAAAACGAGCCATGCTCTAGATAGCGCAACCCGCCGTGCAGCAGCTTGGTCGAGGCCGACGAGGTCTCCCCCATCACCTCCCCCCGTTCAAACAGGGTCACTTGCCGCCCGCCCCGGGCCAATTCCCAGGCGGCCATCACCCCGTTGATCCCGCCCCCAATCACCGCCACGCGCATGAAAATGAAGTCCTGACCACCTGGATTTTTCCTGCCGGCATTATTTCAGTTCCTCGCGGGGAACGCCCGGCCAAAAACCAAAAGGGCTCCCGAAACGGAAGCCCATTAGAAAATAGGTAACCCTTCAGCCGACTGCCGTGGACGGATGTGAATTTTTGTCCGCATCGATTGCTTAAAAAGCGCTTCAGCTGCCGTTGCAAAATGAACTTGGGCATGCTGAAGTTGCACCATGCCAAGCATGGATGCCGAGCTTACCCGTGAGTCGGTTCTCAACCAAATCGGCCCCGGATTCTCCGAGGCGGATGCCCGCGCCATTGTCGAGCTCGGTCCAGAGGCATCCATCTTCGCGATCCTGACCTTGGCCAAACGGGTCGCCGAGTTGACCGGGCTGGTGGGCAAGGTGGATCCATCGGTCCCCTCCGGCCAGATGGCCACCTTCCTCAAGCCGAGGACCAAGGGCCGGCGCAAGAAGCCCGGCGCTCAACCGGGGCATGCGGGTTCGCGGCGGGAGACTCCCAAGCCCGACAAGACCGTGACGCACAGCCTCGAGCGGTGCCCCGACTGCTCCGGCAGCGTTTCGAGATGCAATTCCAGCCGGTGCCGGATCATTGAAGACATCCAGGCGGATTCCAAGCCTTCGGTCACCGAGCATGTGATCCCCCGGTACTGGTGCGCCCGGTGCCGCAAGAAGGTGGAACCGGTGGTGGAGGACGCGTTGCCTGACAGTCAGATCGGGCATCGGGCCATCTGCCTGGCGGGGATGATGCATTACCTGCAGGGCACGACCCTGGGGCAGATTCTGGACGTCTACAACTACCACCTGCATTTCCCTGTGACGGAAGGCGGGTTGATGCAGGCGTGGCACCGGGTGGGTGAGATCTTGCGGCCCTGGTACGACGGCATTCTGGAGGAGATCCAGGGTCAGGCGGTGTTGAACGCCGATAAGACGGGTTGGCGGGTGCAGGGGAAGACCTTCTGGCTATGGTGCCTGGCATCCGGGGATGCCGTGTATTACCTGATCGATCCAAGGCGTGGCAGTGGTGTTCTGAAGAAGCTGTTCCGCGCCTGCTTCAACGGGGTTTTGGTGACCGACTTCTGGGGTGCCTATAACTCGGTCATCTGCCTTGCCAAACAGAAATGCCTGCCTCACTTGCTGCGCGACCTGAGTCGGACCCGGCACTACCACAATCCCGGGGGGACTGGCCGGAGTTTTACCGGCGGCTTCGCCGCCTGATCCGGGACGGCATGCGGTTGAAGAAAGAGAAGCAGGATCTGGGGCAGGAAGTCTACGAACGGCGAAAAGTCAGAATCCGAAAACGCCTGGACGAGTTCATCGACCAGGGGTGGAAGGAAAAACATGCCCGTCGGCTGCAGAAGAGACTGCGGCGCCACCGGGAGGAACTGCTCACCTTCCTGGACCACGAGGAGGTTCCGCCGGACAACAATGCCGGGGAGCGGGGGATCCGCCCTGCGGTCCTGATCCGGAAGAACAGCTACGCGAATGGCAGCGAGAAAGGGGCCCAAACCCAAGCCACCTTAATGACCATCCTTCATACCCTCAAGGTGCGCGGGCACAACCCACTGCAGGTTTTGGTGGTTGCATTGAAGGCTTACTGGCATTCAGGGCAACTGCCGCCTTTGCCAACAAAAATCACGGCAGAAGGCTGAAAGGTTACGAAAAATGGAATATTATTGTTTTCGAAGGACTCACTGAAACCGTAAAAAAACACAACCAAATGGGCTTATATAGCGACAACAAATTATAAATATAATTATGACTGTGGTCTAACTGTCTCGTTTTGGTGAATAAACTATCTAATATAAAATACACAGCCGACACCAAATAATAACGCTCAGGCAGCTTAAAGTACCAAAATTATTAGTAAAACTATACTGGCAAAAAAATAAGTCGATTAAAAGTCGTGACATGCCCAAACGATTAACACAATTGAGGGAAATAGAAAAAGGAAATACTTAAAATGAATAACTGGTACTATAAAGACCTAAAAAATAACCAAGTAGGTCCAATGTCTGATCTTGAATTGCAGCAGGCTGCCAGGAAAGGATTGATATTGCCTGAAACATTAATAACAAAAAAGGATTCAAAAAAATGGGTTCAAGCTAAAAATGTAAAAAACTTATTTCAAATTAAACCTTCTTCTATTTCATACGAAAATGCCTCACTTGAAAACATTGAATCTGATGGAAAAATCAATATCTCTAAAATAGTAGAAAACAAATTACCAACAAGTAAAAATGATAAACAAGGGGTAATAAATAAATTAGAAGTAACAGACAATTTAGAAATAATAGATGAAGAAAATCAAACTTACCCAAACAAAGAACGCGAACAGAACGAAAGCGAATTAATTAAAAGAAACAACTCTCAAAAAAATGATTCTAGTAATAAAAACAAGAATAATGATAAAGAAAACACCCAAAATCCTCCAAAACGAAAGAGCTTGCTTGTCACAAGCATTTTTATTGCCCTGATTCTAAGTCCATGTTTCTTAATCCCACCAATGCTAGGACTGGACGTTAATGGAGGAGAAAGTATGGCCAGAGTGATGGCTAAAGAAATCATAGAGAAACGCCTACGGTCACCACGAACGGCAGTTTTCCCATGGAATAGAGAAATAGCAGCAAATAAAACAGGAGAAAATGAATGGGAAATAATTGGCTATGTCGATGCACAAAATGGCTTCGGAGCAATGATAAGAAGTAACTGGAAGGTCAAATTGAAGTACGAAGGCAAAGGAAATTGGAAAACAATTTATGCCTCAATAGACTAATTTAGGTTAATCCAAATTTATGACTTAATTGTCACAACATTTTTCAAGCCTAACTTTATCTACCCAACCAAACTCACCCGGAATAGTTTTTCCGTCTCGTATTATCCTAATCCTGATCACCTTATCCCGAGCTATAAATTCATGGTTGATTTCCTGCCAGCCTGACAATTCAATTTCCGCATTTAGTCGGATTCCATGAGTGTCCGCCAAATCCAGAGACAAGTTTCCCTCTGTCATCATGGAAGCATCAAAACATGCGGATAGTTTATACTTTCGTCCAACTTCGACGCGAATCGGCGGTGAGACCAAAGCCGTTGCAGAATTACTGCTTTCAACTTTTGAAGAATGCCTAATCGAATAACTGTCATCACAACCTTTGGTTTCATCGATAACAAATTCACCAACATTTTCACCACCTGTCTGGTAGCCCCATTCCTTGAATCCTTCTTTGAAACTACCGTTTTCGATTAGATTGTGGGGGCCATTTTCCAAATTCTGCCTGATTGGCTTCCCCCAGTTCAAACTCCAAACTCCTAAACTTGCTATCAAAACCAAAATGGAAAAGCTAACAGCCCACCAACCAATCCAACTTCTACCCTTTATCCCTTTGGTTACCTCGTAACCTGTACTAAACTCACTTTGCTCTAGAAGCTTACGCACGGTTTGCTGGGCTTGACCTTGCATCAACCATGAGATCACATTCTCCAACGGATTAGCCCCCGAGAACGGAGCCAAGGCATTAAAAACCTCGGATGGCTTCTGATACCTTTCTCCAGGGTCTTTGCTGCACATCTTGAGGAGGACTGAAGCTAAACCCGGATTTATTTCAGGCCTGATTTTACAAATATCTGGAAACGGAACAGAAGAATGGGCCAATGCCTTTTTTAGTGGTGTGGAATACTTTGGACTTGGGTATGGCGGATGCCCTGCAAGCAATGCAAAAAGGGTACAACCAAGGCTGTAGATGTCACTCCTTCCATCCGCACTTTTTGTGTCCAAGGCCTGCTCAGGAGCCATGTAATCGAAGGTACCCAAAACCCAATCGTTGCCGGTCAAACTGGAATCGGTTGAAGATAATTGACAGGCCAATCCCAAATCCAACACCTTTACAACCCCATCTACTGTTAAGAATAGGTTGGATGGCTTCACATCCCTGTGGACCAATTCCCGGGTTTCCAATTCCGATAAAGCCAGGCTAACTCCCCTGCCTATCTCCGCAACCGACTCAGGCCCAAATGAAGCGCCATCTTTTATCAAAGCACCCAAGTCTCTGCCACTGAGCAACTCCATTGCGATAAATGGCTTACCCTGAAACTCACCAGCTTCAAAACACTTTACAATGTTTGGGTGTTCTAAACTTGTGATTATTGAAGATTCCCGACGGAAACGGCGAAGAGCATCTGGATCCCGGCCATCCTCCACCTCAAGACTTTTTAGCGCCACTAACCCTTGATTCCGGGTGTCACTGGCGATGTAAACCCGCCCCATACCACCATGATCAATTCGCTTTTGAAGGATGTAGGGACCAAAGGATAGAGACCCTAAAGCCGAATCCCCAACCTTGAGAGCCATTAGGTGTCTTGCAGCATGAAGGCCATGCCAAAAAGCAGGCTCACGCCCATGAACCGAAGGAATGTTACCCGACAGCTTGAATCCCAGCTTTTGATCTAATCGATCTAGCCGTCCCGCTGCCTCTCCACCTTTTTCCAAGTATTCAAGTACCAAACGCTCTTCAGCCTCTGTGGATTGGCCGAGCAAGAACCTTTTTAAAACATCATCTGCTGGAAAGGCCAATTTAACCTCTCACCGTTGACTTCTGGAAGCTAGTCCTCAAAGGACAACATTGAAGGGCTTGCCGCCAACTCCCTAAGCCTGCGAGTGACTCTGGAACGGGAAAGGTAGACAGTATTCTTGGAAACGCTCAGTTTTGATGCAACATCATCAATATCAAGGCCTTCAACCACAGATAACCAAAAGCAAAGCCAAGTTTTTTCTGCAAATTCCCTCATGCCAATCCGAATCAGTTTCCTAGCAAAATCTCTCTCTCCCCCTGGCAAATATGTGCTGACAGATTCCTCAGGCAACAGCATCAGGATTTTGAAGAAATCAGCTCCAAAACTTAGTTTGGGCCTGACCGCCTGTTTTCTACGGAAATCTATGATCCTTCTATCAGTCAAGGTTTTAAGCCAAGAAGCAAAACCTGAAGTACCCGGAATAAACTGGTAATTTCCAATCCCAGCACCAACATTTACGAACACCTCTTGCGACAGGTCCTTGGCATCCTCAGGATCTAAGCCGCCTTGACGGCACCAGTGATAAACAGATGGAAAAAACTTATCAACAAACCGAAACCAAGCCCCTTGGTCCCCAGCATTCAAACCAGCCAGCATTTTTGAGGACAATGAATCAATCATTTCAAGCAACAGCAATCCATTTCCAAAACAATTCAGACACAATACTAATCGAAACAATTTGTCAAAAAAGAGTCAATTTCCAAGCCTTAAACCAGACTCTAAAGTAAAAAACCACAGACTAATGTGCGGAAAAATAGATTCGATAGGGAACCACCAATTCCAACTTAAGAACATTTCAAAATATTTCCGGGGAACACTTATAGGACTTACGCAGTTGGCCCGAATTGGCTTTGCCTATTCCATTCAATTTGACTATCTTTGGCAGCTGTGAACAAGCCAAAAGTCACCGCTGAAGACTTCATCGACTTTCTGGTCGCCACGCCGGTGAATGCGACGGCGATGGAGGCGCAACGGACCAACCCGGTTGGTCCTGTGGAACCTCTCATGATGCGTACACCCGGTTGCTGCACCGGCTTGAACCATCCAACGATACCCTGTGGCTTGAGGTGAAGGCGGAGGTTCGCCTGAACTCCGGGGTCTTGGTGCTGGATGACACCGTCCTGGACAAGCCGTACGCGCGGAAGATGGACCTTGTCCATCACATGTGGTCTGGCAAGCACCATGCTGTGGTCAAGGGGATCGATCTGCTGACGCTGCTTTGGACCGATGGCGAACGTCACCTGCCGTGTGATTACCGGATCTATGACAAGCCGAATGACGGCAAGACGAAGAACGACCATTTCGGGGACCTGATCGACACGGCCAAGGAGCGCGGATTCCAGCCGGAATATGTGCTTTTTGACGGTTGGTACAGCAGCCTGGTGAACCTCAAAAGGATTGATGCGGTCGGGTGGCGTTGGCTGACAAGGCTCAAGCACAACAGGAGGGTGAACCCGGACAGGCCTGGCAATCGACCGGTCGGGGAATGCGACATCGCCGCAACCGGCACGGTGGTCCATCTGGAGAACTATGGGATGGTGAAGGTTTTCCGGATCATTTCCAAGGACGGTACGGCGGAGCACTGGGCCACCAACGATCTGGAGATGGATGACCTGGGGCGTTTGAGGCTTGCCGAGGCGAGTTGGAAGATCGAGGAGTAACACAGGGGCCTGAAGCAGGTCACGAATGTGGAGGGTTGCCAATGCCGGAAGGCCCAGGCGCAGCGTTCCCATATCGGATTGGCCCTCAGGGCCTTCCTGGTTTTTGAACGCTTTTGTTTCAGGACCGGGTACAACTGGGGCGCCACCAAGGCCAAGATTTTTCAGGAAGCTGTCAGGGCGTTCAGGGCTCATCCCTGGATCGGGCGTCAGACGGCAACTGCGTAAGTCCTAAATTTATGATAAAAATTTTTTGGCTGTAGTTAACAAACAAAAAACCTGTAAGGGGTTTTTTCGACCATCCTTTTACCAAAAAAATGCCAAGGTTTTTATGATTCTGTAATTTTGATTAAGACTAATCCCTGGTTGGTCCATTTAAATCAACAGCGAATTTCTATTGATGTATGATCTTAAATTTAATAAACAGAATTTAGTAAGTTTGAAGTTTCAAGTTTCTTTGTTTGCAAGGTTTTAAAACAACAAAATTAAGGTTTAATTTAGGGGATATTTAGACATGAATAATCTAAATATTATCGGTCAAGGTGTCGGGCTAGGTGCTGCGGATTACTTTCATGAAAAAGCGGTTGAGATGCTTAGTAAAGCAAAGGAATTTAAAAAAAACCAAGTCTTCGATAAGTGTTTGCAATCATTAGATGAATCTCTTCAATTAGACTCGTCATTTTCAGAGGCACGTTTAATTCGTGCTGAATTGCTGGCTTCGTTCGGGAGTTTTGAAAAAGCAGCCTCTGATGTCGATTTGGTTTTAAGTGATAACAAGGAAGATGCTTACACTTTGCTATTAGCATCTTCGGTTTATTTTTCCTTAGGCTCGAAAAATAACGACTCTCAATTGATCGCAAGGTCAAACGAGTTTTTATCTGCAGCAAAAAGGCTTAATCCTGATTATGCTAATATTGAAATCGGTGCAGACAAAGATATTAGTAATGAAAAAACCATAAATTCAAGAATCAACAAAAAAGAATCTTCTTTATCGGTTTTTGGCTCTGTTTGGAATTGGTTTGTCGGCAAGCTTATATGTCCTCATTGTGGTTCTCGCCAAGCTGCTCAAAATGATGACGGAATGAAGATACGTGGCGAGACATATCAAGAATGGGCTTCAGATACATTAGGATGGCGCCCGGAAAATGGCCCTCCTCCACAAGCTGTTTTCAATGTAACTCCAGTAATTCGAGAATATCATTGTGATGGCTGCAAGGCAACATGGCATGAAGACAGTTTTTACAGAGAAAGGGCATGATTTTTAAATTAAATAGCAACTATCATAATAATGAATAATAGTAACCCTTCAGCCGACTGCCGTGGACTGGTGTGAATTTAGACCTGGATTGATTGTTTGAAAAGTCCTTCAGCTGCCGTTGCAAAATGGACTTGGGCGTGATGAAGTTGCTTCATGCCAAGCATGGATGCCGAGCTTACCCGTGAGTCGGTTCTCAACCAAATTGGCCCCGGATTCTCCGAGGCAGATGCCCGCGCCATTGTCAAGCTCGGGCCCGAGGCATCCATCTTCGCGATCCTGACTTTGGCCAAGCGGGTCGCCGAGTTGAGTGGGCTGGTGGGCAAGGTGGATCCATCGGTCCCCTCGGGCCAGATGGCTACCTTCCTCAAGCCGAAGACCAAGGGTCGGCGCAAGAAGCCCGGCGCCCAACCTGGGCATGCGGGTTCGCGGCGGGAGACTCCCAAACCCGACAAGACCGTGACGCACAGCCTCGAGCGGTGCCCCGAATGCTCCGGGAGCGTTTCGAGATGCAATTCCAGCCGGTGTCGGATCATTGAGGACATTCAGGCGGATTCCAAGCCTTCGGTCACCGAGCATGTGATCCCCCGGTACTGGTGCGCCCAGTGCCGCAAGAAGGTGGAACCGGTGGTGGAGGACGCGTTGCCTGACAGCCAGATCGGGCATCGGGCCATCTGCCTGGCGGGGATGATGCATTACCTGCAGGGCACGACCCTGGGGCAGATTCTGGATGTCTACAACTACCACCTGCATTTCCCTGTGACGGAAGGCGGGTTGATGCAGGCATGGCACCGGGCGGGTGAGATCTTTCGGCCCTGGTACGACGGCATTCTGGAGCAGATTCAGGGTCAGGCGGTGTTGAACGTCGATGAGACGGGTTGGCGGGTACAGGGGAAGACCTTCTGGCTGTGGTGCCTGGCGTCCAGGGATGCCGTGTACTACCTGATCGATCCCAGACGGGGCAGTGGTGTTCTGAAGAAACTGTTCCGCGCCTGCTTCAATGGGGTTTTGGTGACCGACTTCTGGGGTGCCTACAACTCGGTCATCTGCCTTGCCAAACAGAAATGCCTGCCGCACCTGCTCCGTGACCTGAGCCGGACCCGGCATTACCACAATCCAGGCGGGGACTGGCCGGAGTTTTACCGGCGGCTTCGCCGCCTGATCCGGGACGGCATACGGTTGAAGAAAGACAAGCACAGTCTGGGACAGGAAGTCTACGAACGGCGAAAAGTCAGAATCCGAAAACGCCTTGACGAGTTCATCGACCAGGGGTGGAAGGAAAAACATGCCCGGCGGCTGCAGAAGAGACTGCGGCGCCACAGGGAAGAGTTGCTCACCTTCCTGGACCATGAGGAGGTGCCGCCGGACAACAACGCCGGGGAGAGGGGGATCCGCCCCGCCGTCCTGATCCGGAAGAACAGCTACGCGAATGGCAGCGAGAAAGGTGCCCAAACCCAGGCCATCTTCATGACCATTCTCCGCACCCTCAAGATGAGCGGGCACAACCCGCTGCAGGTTCTGGTGGATGCTTTGAAGTCTTACGTACGATCAGGGCAACTGCCGCCTTTGCCATCAAAAATCACGGCAATTGGCTGAAGGGTTACGCAAAACCAAAGCTGCGCCAGGTTATGGGATGAAAAAAAGCCAGGCACAGGGCGCGCATAACTAACCGACAGGGAAGGTCTCGATCATCTGCAAACGGCAAGAAGTTCGAGGAACCTGCAAAAGAGAGGCGGCCCCGGGGAAACACCCGGGGCCGCCCACCTTGTCGATCCGATCCAGCCCAAATCCTAGGTGCGGCCCCTGCGTAGTTCAGCCTCAAGGCAGTCCGCCCACTCCCTAAGTTCCTCGAGCGATTTGTCTCGCCATTCGGCCTCTGTCAACACCGGCTGGCCCAAAACCGAACGCCCCAAGCGGATCCTGCCCAAAAGGTCGCCCTTCTCGAGGCCCTTTTCAATCCCATCAGCCAAGGCCGAGTTGATCAACCACTGCTTGTCGCGCTCCGCCTTCAGCCGGCTCTCGTACAGCGCGCGGTCCTCGGTCTTCATGGCGATGCCCTCCACCACATCGATGGCCCTTTGGAAACCCGGCCCGGGAAACAGCTCACGGAGCTCGGCAGCCCCGTAATCCTGCGCATGCCGCAGCCAGTAGATCCAGCGCGCCACCTGGGGCAGCCCTGCCAGATCCTCCTCTCTGGTATTGTACCTCGGCAATTCCAGGACATGCACCTCCAGGATCCCGGCAAGTAACTTGCCTGTCCGGGGCGAATGCAGGTTAAACCGGTGATGCCCCGACGGGCTCTCCCGCCACAGCAGGCCGTCCAGGAAACAGATCGTGAAGACCGGGCGGACCTCGTGGTACTCCTGGCCACGAACCAGTTGACCGGACACCTGCCCGCATGCGTAGTAAACCAACCGCTGGGCCATGGAAGCTGTCGAGGTCACCTGCATCTCGATGTGGTACCTTGCCCCGTTCGCGTCGGTGGCCAGAACATCCAGCACAGACAGCTTGTCCCCCTCGAATTCCTCATACCGGAACGGGTTCTCGATCACCACGTCCGTGATCGGCTCGGCCAGCTCCAGCACCGCGTTGAGAAGGCTCACCAGCGCCACCCGGTTGGCCGGGTCGCCGAAGGTCTTCTTGAACACAAAATCCACCGTCGGTCGTATGCCAAGCGCCATCGTCACCTCCATCGGAAGACCGCCACCCCGCATGGAACGGAGGGCAGACCCTGGAAAAACGCCCTGGAAAAAACTACCGATACTCCGGCCGGTCTACCCGGCCCCATTGTCCTCCGCACCTCCTTCCAAACGGGTAAGCGGCAGGCCGGATAGCCCGCCTTGGGCCCGTGCCGCCCAGCTAGGCAGCAAAAAGGCACTGTCTGGACAGACAATCGCCTCGGGAGGGTGGTTGTGGGGAATAGCCGGAAAAGGGTGGTTCATGAATCAAGCCCCACCGCAATCAGACTGATTTTTATATTTTCTTATATCTTTGTAAACCAAAGTTCCTGCCGGAATTGTCGTGTCCTGTAACTTTTGCCCAATTCAGGAACACTCCAAACCAAGCTGTTTGGCTTGCCGCTAATCTCAACTTGTTTTGTGTAAATTTGAGTCAGGAGCGGTTTTTTTGGGGCCCTCGATTGCTTTTTATTTTTTGATCACAATGACTACATGATCACCAATCTTTGTGACGCCAAATCCCGCCTCAGCCATCTGGTGCAATTGGCCGCACAGGGGGAAGAAATTGTCATCACCGTTCACGGCAAACCCATGGCGCGGCTTATGCCAATAAAATCCCCCTCAGAAGATTGCTCAACTGATTAGGAAAGATGGATCGAGGAGCTGGCCCAGGCTGCTGATAAAGCCTGCCCGGAACCAACTAGTGCCTCGTCCTGATTGAAATTGGTTGTTATTGATTTTGCTGCATCTGTAGTTGAATATCAAGGCCGACAGGAGGTCGGCCATGAACAAGAAGTACATCGTCCAATTGAGCGTCCCTGAACGCCAGGTGCTACGCGAGGTGATCCGCAAACAGTCCGGATCGGCTATGAAGGTCAAAAGGGCGCACATTCTCCTGAAGGTGGACCAGAAAGGACCGGGTTGGACAGATGAGCAGGTGGCCGAGGCCTTCGACTGTACCGTCCAGACGGTTCAGAATGTGAGGAGGCGTCTGGTCACCCTTGGTTTTGAGGCCGCCCTGGAAAAAAAGGCCCCACCGAAACCGCCGCGCCAGAAGACTTTGAACGGTCGGCAGGAGAGCCAGTTGATTGCCATCCGTCTTGGAAAACCCCCGAGGGGCCATTCCCAATGGTCCCTTCGGCTCCTTGCCAATCGGGTGGTGGGACTGGGCATGGTGGAGAAGATCAGCCCGGAAACAATTCGGCAGACCCTAAAAAAACGCATCACGCGGAGGAGGATCCGGAATTGGGTGATACCGCCGAAGGCGAACGGCGAATTCGTGGCAGCCATGGAGAATGTACTGGCAACCTAGGAGGAACCGTACAACCCGACATGTCCGGTGGTGGCGATGGATGAACAGCCATTCCAGTTGACCAAGGAGGTCCGGAGGCCGATCCCGGAGGCTCGGGGAAAGGCGAAGCGTGTCGATTACGAGTA
>Ga0315906_10003985_pt1 | contig 19249 bp, 12 predicted proteins | sample LakEriMetagenome_4_FD_203526 | JGI IMG/M metagenome (GOLD analysis project Ga0315906, IMG submission 203526) | Freshwater fungal communities from buoy surface, Lake Erie, Ohio, United States - Buoy 2 MA122 | ecosystem: Environmental > Aquatic > Freshwater > Lake > Lake biofilm | place: USA... | reverse complement strand
GACATCACGACACCCGCAATCTTGCGAACATACTCTTTCGAGGTGCCCGGCACGGCTGCCCGAACGGGAGCAACCATCGTCGCATCGAGATAGCCGATGGCATCCATGGCCTGTTTCTGAGTGCGAGTTGCGTCCCAGATCATGGTGCCTGCCGTGCTGCTAACCCGCCGGCTCACATCACGCGACTTCCACAGCGTACTCAAGCTGTTGTAGATGCCGCGCTCCTGGTCCGTCAGTACCTTGTAAGTCGTGTCTGTGCTCTTGCGATAGCCTTCATAGAATGCAGCCAGTGCGTATGCCGCCTGCCGCTGCACGAGAAGACCGGCGATTGGATCTTCAGTCAGTATCCAATGGATGAACCCGGTGTTTTCCATGTGATGGACATCGCGCTTCCAGCCGGTCACTTCAGTCAGCGAACGGATTTCGGGCTTGGGCGATGTCCAGATCGGGTTTTCCCAGCCAGTCTCCCCAACCTGCGGAAACTGAGGATCCACGGTTGTGTGAAGCCGATCAGACCAGACTGCACCTTGGGGTTGGGCAAGGCTGTACCAGGTGTACTGAACAAACTGATTCCACGTCGATGTGATCAGACTGTCTTCACCGTTGAGGGCAGCATCAACCAACTGGGCATCGGCATCATGAATAAAGCCACGCGAGGACGTGTACTCGCCGCCCTGCGCAGAGGTCACGCCAACATAGTTGTTGCTCGAGCTTGGAACAGTCGTTGCTGCACCGGGGACGGGACCGAGACTTGCAGGATCGTAAACGCCTCGACGGGCATCAACAGCCAGAGGCTTGAGCGAGGCGGGGAACCAGGCACGCGTGCGCGAGTAAGACGGTAGACGACGCTCATTCACTGCGTCTCGCAGCCATTGGGCGTTCGGACTGACCGGTTCCATGTTCTGCACGACGCGGCAAGCCCCTTGTGCGATTCCGACTGACCAACTCGAACGATTACCCCCTTCAGACAAGACAATGCTCGCGCTCAGCACGGACAGGCTGCTCGTGTTTCCTGCTTCCTTGGTGAAAGGGCGACGACATGCCATCACACGACCAAATTCGGGCTTCGAGTCCAGACGCATCAGATAGGCATGAAAGTCACCATGTTGCCCGAGGCTCAGCAAGTGCCAATTACCAGAGCGGGTGCGCAGCGTGTCAAGATAAGTCGATGCGGTTGCAAGCCCGTTGATGGTGACTGTCATGGCGGGCAAAGTGACCGATGGAGCCGCTCCTGCTGCAGCTATCGGGGTCGGAGCTGTGGCGACAGTACTACCCGCGGCCGGTACTGCTGCCGATGATTCGACCACGGACAAAGCGGCACCTGCTGCCGATGATTCGACCACGGGCAAAGCGGCACCTGCTACCGCAGACGCTTCACTCGGCGTCGAAGAAGAAATCGCTGGGTCGACAACGGGGATAGACACACTGGCCAGCACAACGGTGGGCTGGGTCGGGATCGATGCAGCCGAATCGGTGATCTCGACTTGAACATCTAATGTGGGGACCGACGCACTCTCGCCCCCCTGAAGACCTGGAAGAATCAAGCTCGGTGAGGTCGAGCCGGAAGCGCTTGCTTCTTGAACTGTGAGCCTGTTGTTGAGCCCCTCAATAGACTCCACACCACCGCAAGCCTGGAGACCAACGCTCGATGCTATCAGCAAGGCTATCGACATTTTTCTTCGAGAAAAATCACGCTGAATTGAGCATTGTGGCATCAGGGTCTCGATCAAGAAAAGCATGGCTTGACAGCGGTAAAAATTGCTGCGATTCGCCCATTCTTTCGACGCACTGACGCGCTGACTCCGCTTTACCGTCGGACGGAAGACCTCAATGTATGAATGGAGAGTGGATAGCCGTTTGTCTCCAGAGCAACGACCGTTCATCCCCGGACATCAACTGGTGCACAATCGGAGCGTTGCTTGTATCGAGATCGAAAGTGCCTTGCATTTTTTTGCAACCCCTTCAGCAGGCATGCTCACCAGACCGCGCAAGGGCTGCGATTGACAGCATGTCGCGGCAGGGATTCGTTTTGCGTGAGGCGATTCCCACCAAGACTCATCTGATTCATGTCGGCGACGCCGAAAGCGACCGGCAGACGAGCGCCCACATCACCTGGGAACATTGGACTGCCCTGACCTTCGGGCCGATTTGGGCCATCCACGGATCTCTGCGTCAGGCGCTGATCCCCTTCATTCAGGCCATCGCTGCTGGTCAGCTAGAAAATGCGGCCACGCAGTTGCGTGACTTAAGGGGCAGCTTTGCTTTGCTGTTGATCAGCCCAAGCCAGCTCTGGTTGTACAGCGACCCGATGGGTGCGATACAACTGTTCAAAGACAACGATACCGGGGTGATCGGAAGTTCTTTCCTGAGCGTGCTTGAACAAAGCAAGGCGCGCTGCCTAGACTCTGCTGCGGTCCTTCAATACCTTCTCGCCGAAGCCCCGCATGGTGGGCGAACGCTGATTGAAGGCATTGAGCTGATTCCCCCGGGATATCTCATCGCGCTGCATCGGACTGAGCGGATCGATTGCTGGTCCTCATTCTGGAGCTCACCTGTATCACCCATCCGATCATTCGGTGAGGCGATCGAGGCCTTGGCAGAGCCACTGCTCAATGATTTCAAGACCATGTGCGCCCACGGACTCAACAAGGCCTCAATTGCACTGAGTGGTGGCTTCGACTCACGACTCGTACTCGCACTCGCCAGGCAGAGCGGTATCTCACACCGAGTTTTTGTCTATGGCGAAGCAGACTCAAGCGATGTGCGAGTTGCCAATACGATAGGACAGGCTGAGGGGCTCCCGATCGAGCATGTCGACAAACATCTCCTCAACGAGAGCCTCGCCACTGCGCCCCCCCTGGATGCCAATTTGAATTTTTTCGACGGATTCTGTGCCGATGGCTTTATGGATCGCGGTGCGGATCGGTTGACAAGATTGCAGCAGGGTGCAGATGGTCGAGTGATCCTCAATGGCGGTGGCGGCGAAATTCTCAGGAACTTTTTTCACCTCGGTCCAGGTGCTCACTATCCCTCACAGATCGTTGATGCTTTTTATTCACAATATCCACGATCACTGCTGCGTTCGAGTCGGGATCACGCGGATTACAGACATTCGATGACCCAAGCGGTCAGTCGGACTCACTCGAGTGGTCCTCGCGTCCTCGATCGGATCGAGGTCGAACTTCTGTACCCGTTGTTTCGCTGCCGCTGGTGGATGAGTCGAAACAGTTCTATCGCCAATAGAACAGGGCCATTTCTGACGCCCTTGCTCAGCCCGAGTGTCATCCGGCTGGCCGCCTCACTTGATCTGAACTGGAAGCGTGCGGGAAAGTTGGAGGCAGCCCTGATCAGTCGGATCGACCCCGCACTTGCACGGCATACCAGCTCTTATGGATTCAACTTCTCTGCAGGCCCAGGTCCATTAGCCCTCTTGCGCGAAAAGCTTCATGAGTCAAGGCCGGTTTGGAGCCGACCCATGATCGCTGCGCTCGGTTATAGGCATCGGCAGCGTAGCGCAAACTTGACCACTCAACATTCGGAACATCAGACCGGGTGGATTCAGGCTCATTGGTTCGCGCCCGACGCAACTCTGTCTCACAGCCTGCAGCAAAGGCTACGGAGCCTTCAGGCATTAGCTGACCGGTTCAGCTTGACCGCAACCTGATCGATCGCCAAAGCATGAGGCCGAGAAGAGTCAAGAGACCCAATGTGCAAACTGCCGTCAGTTGCAATCGCCACTTGAGATGGCGCATGTGCTTGACCTGGGATTCGTTTTCCTCAAGCTGCATCAGACGAATCTCAGGCACCCTTCCGCTGGCGATCGCAGCCATCTGTTCCAGCGCACGGTGAACCGGCGATAGCCAACGCGCGAGCCAAAGCCGATCCTGCTCGAACAGGTTGTTTCCCCAGGTCAGATACCAGCCATTGAGACCTCGACGGTAGTAGTCCATTGCCGCCTCATCCGTCGAAAACCCAAAAGACGCCGCCCCGTCAATCAGGCGCAACGACACCGGTCGACCGGTCCGCAACACCTCATGCAAGGCCAGAGCCGAGATCGGACGCCCCTCTTCATCTGCAGGATAGAAATTGTTCTGCAGATCGAGCATCATCCAGGAGGAGCGAACGGGATCCCAGACTTCATTGAAGATATGGCCATGACCGCCAAAGCCGTCAAAGCTGAAAGACCAGCGCCGAGACGCAATGCCAGCAACGGTTGCGAGGCCTGCAAATACATCGGCATAGTCGCCACAGTAGCCGTCACCCTGTTCCTGAATCCGTTGCAGAGTCGCCGTCATGCCGCTCTGGATCGCGCCCTGCCGCCGTAGGCCACGGTCTGGAATCAGCGCCGCCGCCAGGCGTCTGCTTCTTTCCCACACCTGAGCATCGTTACCGCCATGCAACCGGACGAAAGCCACATAAGGTTCAGGAAACGGGGGTACATCCACAAGAAAGTCCGCGGGCATCTGGGGCGTCCCTGCCCATTGCGCGTCAAGGGGTTGACTGCCGAACTGCAACGCATTGCGAAGGCGAACCAGTTCGGTCGAAGGGCTCAGATGCGGAACAAAACTAAGGATGCAACCCGTCAGGGCGAGTAGCAATATCGCCACCCCCCATCTCAGCCCACGATCCAGCCGACCACGCGGCCTGCCGCCCGCCCGCGCTGGGCGGGAGGGCGCGATCATGGCTCTAGCGCCCAGGCTAGTCCATGAACGTGAGCAGGTGTCTTCAGGCGTGAGGCCACACCGACCAGGTCGACGATCTGTTGATCCGCCCGGGCGTGTCGGTTCAGGGCATTGACCACAGCATCGGACCCGATCCCGATCACCAGCGTCTGCGCATCTCGGATAGCCGAATCCAGATCAGGGGTCAGCAACTCGCCAAGATGGGGTAGATGTGTCTCGATATAGCGGCGGTTGGCTCCGAGCAGCCGCGAGAGCTGAACATCCGGATCCACGATACTTAATTGATAGCCCTTGCCATACAGCAGTTCCGCGAGCATCACCAGCGGACTCTCACGAAGATCATCGGTACCGGGCTTGAAGGACAAACCGAGCAGGGCAATGCGGCGGGCATTGGTGGCGACCACCTTGTCGAACGCCCGCTCAACATGCACCCGGTTGCTAGCAAGGATTGCGCTCAGCATCGGCAGATCCACATCCCGGGTCCGGGCCATGTGGTGGGTTGCTCGCAGATCCTTGGGCAGACAGGATCCGCCAAAGGCATAGCCTGGACGCAAATAGGCGCGAGAAATATTGAGCTGGGTATCTTGACAGACCAAATCCATCACTTCGAAGGGATTGACCCCCAGCGCCTCGCAAAGTCGGGCGGTTTCGTTGGCGAATGTGATCTTGAGCGCGTGAAAGTTATTGCAACAGTACTTCATCATTTCGGCGGAACGCACCGAGGTGCTGATGAACTTGCAGTCCAGATGGCCAAACAGGGCACGCAGCGCCTGCTCCGACACCGGCGAACGCGCGCCAACCACAGTGAACGGCGGACGGTCATAGTCCCTGATCGACGAGCCTTCTCGGAGAAACTCTGGCTGGAAGCAGACATGAAACGCCTGCCCCTCGATGAGCCCCGACTCTCGCTCGATCAAGGGCAACAGGACATCCTCAACCGTTCCAGGCACCAGTGTGGATCTGAAGACCAGCACATGGCCAGCAGGCTTGTCGCGCAAGGCTTGACCGAGTTCCTGGGCTAGTCGAATCACAGCAGCCTGGTCCTGGCTCCCGTTCGCGGCCGACGGTGTTCCCACGCAGATGAGCGACAAGTCGGTGCGGTGAACCGCATCCCGCACCTGATCGGTCACCTCAACCCGGCCCGATGCGGCCACCTTGGCCATCAGGTCGACCATTCCTTCCTCGACCACGGGCGTGCGTCCGGCGCGGATCAGTTCGAGCTTGGTGGTGTCGATATCGACACCGATCACCGTATGACCGTCACGGGCCAGACAGGCCAGCGAAACGGCACCGACATAGCCGAGGCCGAAAATACTGATTTTCATGATGGATCGATTCCTGCAGTTGGGGCTGACACTCTTTTCGCCAGGCAACGCGCGACAATGGTGTCCAGGCGTTTCATGGAGGCTGGCCAGGCATGGTGACTGAGCACCCGATCGCGACCGCTGACAGCGAGCCGGGCCCGCTCATCCTGATCAGTCATGATCCGGCTAATTTCCTGGCAAAGTTCGTGAGGCTCATCAGCGACCCGAAGGTGTTCTGGCGCGCTGGCATCGACGCCCGCTGCGGCAATGCGGCTAGCGATGACGGGTACCCCCATCGACATGGCCTCAAGAATTTTGTTCTGAGTTCCCCGCGCAATGTTGAGTGGCGCGACCATTGCTGCTGAACGAAGAATGAAGGGTCGTACATCAGCGACCGACCCGGTGACGGTCACTCCAGGGACCTTTTTCAATGCCAGGATCGCCTCGCTAGGGTCTGCCCCGACGATCAGCAGGCGGCTGTCAGGATGGCGAGTTCTGACCAATGGCCAGGTCAGCTCACAAAAACGCAGCATGGCCTCCTGATTGGGGTAGTAGTCCATCCGTCCGATGAAACTGATGGTCTGCGGGTCATACCCCTGCCCGTCCGGAACAAAGAATTCCGCGTCCACACCATTTGGGAACCAATCACTCGTCGCGCCGGTCTGATAGGACTCCAGCGTTTGCCATTCGGCGCGTGTCGTGGCGGTGCAAAGATCGAACTGGCGAGCCAGCCAAGCCTCGCGTCGCTGCAACTTGAGACCCTCAAGCGCATAGCCCCACTTCAGAGGCCAGGGTTTGTAGTGCACATACTCAAGCCACTTTTGAGAATCCATGTCACCGAAATCGAGAATCTTAGGAGTATGTCGGACATGGGCTACATATCCTGCAACAGAAGAGCAATGAACAAAGATCAGATCGAAGCGTTCCGTCGACAGCAGTTCGTTGACTCGCCGCTGCATGCGGGCTGAGTAAAAGAACCCGAATGAAGAAGGCGTGCCAACAGGCAAACGGGCAATCATGCGGCCCCATTGCACCGGGTCATGGACCTTGAATGACTCGTAACGGGCGCAAAAAGCCCCAATTCCCTTGCCTTCATCAAGCTCCTGCTCACTGCGCACCAGAGAACACACCGTGACCTCATGGTGCTGTGAGAGATGCCGAATCATGTTGAACGGCCTGATTTTCCCGCCACGCTTGGGCGGAAACGGAAACCGGTGGCAGAGGTAGAGAATTTTCATGGATCTTGCTCAGGATGACCGAGCCATAGCGCGAAGGTCATCGCTGACTTTCAGGGGATCTTCCCGATCGAGGGTCACGCGGCTCCAGATCTCGAGGTTGACGAGGGTCTGCAGAGCATCGGTAGCATCAGCTCGACTGCTCATATGGTTATCAATCAAGCTCTGAACAGGGGCCTCACGAAACAGACCACGACGCCGCAGGGCAGGCGCCCCCAACAGGCCATTGACCATGCCCCTGAGGGGCCCCTTGAACCAAGCTCCAACCGGCATGCCAAAACCACGCTTCGGTCGATCGATCAGTTGATCCGGCAACTGGCCTCGCAGCGACTCCTTGAGCACATGCTTAAGGCAACCGTTACGGATCTTGACATCCCCCGGCATGCGCGACGCCAACTCCACCAGCGACTCATCGAGCAGCGGTACCCGGCACTCCAGTGAGACCGCCATGCTCATCTTGTCAGTCAGCAACAGCAAGTCATCGGGCAACTGCGTGTAAAGATCGACAGAGCACAACTGATTGACGGGATCGGCATCTGCGAACCGATCGAAAGTGGAGTCCAGAGCATCGTGCATGGCCTGCAAGGGGGCCGCTGGAGGCTCGATCAGAAGCGAAGCGACCGTGTCGCGATGTAAAGCCTGAACATAGAGCCGGTAGCGCTGTGAAGCAGACAAACCTGTGCTTTCGAGCACACTGCGGGCCAGACGAATGCGGTTCGACCAGGCTCCATGGCGATCGGTGGGCAGGTACCCTGCAGCGGTGCGCGCCCATCGGATCAGCCAGGCAGGTAGTCGACGCAGACGATGCTGCATGTGCTCGGACAGATATCGCCGATAGCCACCAAATAGCTCATCACCCCCAACCCCTGACAGAATCACTTTGACATCCTGTCGTGCGAACTCCGATACCAGATAGGTGGTGAGGAAGGCGGAGTCAGCGATGGGTTCATCCAGATGCCACAGTAGCCGAGGCAGCAAGGTCACCATGTCGGGAGTGACCTGAATCTCGCGATGGTGAGTGCCCAGGTGCTCGGCCACCTGCCGTGCAAAAGGCAGTTCGTTGTAGAAGGATTCAGCAGACCCTCCAGAAAAACCGATCGCGTAGGTCCTTACGGGCCGATCACTGTGACGTGCCATGGCGGCCACCACGGCACTGGAGTCGACCCCACCCGACAAAAACGCACCGATCGGTACATCACTGACCATCTGGCGATGCACGGCGGCATCCACGGCCTCACGGGTTTGGGCCACCCACTCGGTCTGTGCCCTGTCACTTTCTGTCTTTACGCTCAGAGACCAGTACAACCGACGAGAAGTCTTACCTGACTCCACTACCAGGACGGTTGCTGACGGCAGCTGCGTGATTCCAGAGATCAGGGAATGCGGCGCCGGAACATAGCCCAGATGCAGATAAGAGGGCAGGACGCTGCGGTCGAGCTGGGCCGAAACACCTGGAAGTGCGAGCAGCGCCTTCGATTCTGTTGCAAAAGCAAGCCACTGCGAAGTGTGCAGAAGATACAGCGGCTTGATCCCCAATCGATCGCGAGCAAGCAACAGCCTCTTTCTTCTTGAGTCCCAGAGCGCGAGATTGAACATTCCGCGCAGGAACTCAACGCATCCGTCCTGATACCGCTCGTACAGATGAACGATGACCTCGCAGTCAGAGCCTGTCGAAAAACGCGCTCCCTGAGCGATCAATTGTTCACGCAACTCCCGAAAGTTGTAGATCTCTCCGTTGCACACCAACTGAATCTGCTGGTCATCACTGTGTAGTGGCTGATGGCCGCCTTGTGGGTCGATGATTGAGAGCCTGCGCATGGCGATACCACATTGACCAGTCGGATCAATGTATTGGCCCTCGTCATCGGGCCCTCGATGGGACGTGATGTTGCCCATCACACTCAGCAGCCCTGACTCCACTGGGCGTCCGTCGAAGCGGATCATGCCGTGAATGCCGCACATGGTCTTCAGGCTCCTTGCCAAGACTGCAGCGCGCGCGCGGCTTCGTATACCCTCTCATAGCGCGCAACGCTCAACGTCCAAGTCCGCTCGGACTCCACAAAGCGTCGACCCTGCTCGCGGATCTTTGCCCAGTGTTCACGGGTCGCAAGCATTCGTTCAATCGTCTGGCACAGTGAATCCACATCGCCTGCCCGAAACAAAGCACCCGTCTGTCCGTCACGAATCAGCTCACGATGGCCCCCAACATCCGACGCGAGCACCAGACGGCCTTGTGCCATTGCTTCTAGGGGCTTGAGTGGCGTGACCAGTTCGGTCAGGCGAACAGGTAAACGAGGGTAGACCAGCAAATGGGTCAGGGCATAGAGCTTCTCGACCTCGGTATGCGGCACTCGCCCTGTGAAGATGACCGATTGCCCGAGTCCGAGTTCCTGCGCCTGCCTCTTAAGAGCCTCTTCCTGAAAACCGCCTCCGACCAGCAGCAAACGGAGCTCCGGATGGGTTGTCCTGAGGCGACCCAGCGCTTCAATCAGCAGGTGCAGACCTTCGTAGTGGTAGAAAGATCCGAGAAACCCGAGCACCGTGCAGCCGCGCAACCCAAGTTCGTCCAGGCGCTCAGCGTCAGGTTGCGGATCGAAGCTGAAGGCAGCCGTGTCGACTGCATTCGGAATGACAGTCACTTTGTCGGAAGCCACACCGCGCATCAGGATGTCCTGTCGCAGGCCTTCGCATATCGTGGTGACCTGATCCGCGAGCCGAAGCGCGATAGTTTCCCCCAATCGGGAGGCGCGGTAGCGCAAACTCCCTTCTGCGGTCGTGCCGTGGTCGACGGCCGCGTCCTCCCAGGAAGCGCGCATCTCATACACCACGGGAATCCCGAGCTTGCGTCTGACCGCCAGTGCGGGCAAAACATTAAGGACCGGAGAGTGAGCATGGATCAGATCGGGGTGCAGGATCCGGCATAGATCAATCAGACGCCGATAGGTCAGTCGCATCTGAGCCAGCAGGCTCTCACCACCGGTTGACGGGGTTCGATGAAATCGCAGTCCATCAACCTCCTGTTCGAGTACATCCTGCGCCCCTTGCTTGGGCGTAGTCAGCATCAAAGGTTGCCAGCCCCGTTGAAGTTGTTCACGCAGGATCGCCTCCGTGCGGAAGGTGTAGCCGCTGTGAAGGGGCAACGAGTGATCCAGGACATGAAGAATCTTCATGTCCTTGGGCTCCGCACAAGGGACGCGGGCTCAGTCCTGTCGGCTGAGATGGAACAGCACATAAAGCAAGACGCCTGTAAAAAAGACAATCACGAAGATATCGATCAAGACAGTGACCTCTGTGAATCAGGTGAATGTTTATTCAGCAACTTTCGAGCTGGCTCCTCAATGAACTTAAAACAAAATTCAGAAACCACCCAAACCGCAATGACATAAACGACAAAAGTACTGATCTGGATTTCAGAAAATGAAAATTTGACCCATTGCTTGACTAGATCGTGAGCGAGATAAGTGGAATAAGAAATTTCACCCAGATGGAGAATCGGCCACCATCCTAGCCCAACACCCGGAGCCTGCGGAAACCATGAAATGCCAACGATGAGAAGCGAGGCCACAGGCGAAACCAGAAACAAATTTGGAACGGAGTAAACCCAACCAGCAGCAAGAATGATGACTGCAGCAATCAGAAATATTGCGCCTAATGTCGGACGACAACCGATACCGGACCGCGCAAGAAACCAGAGCGAACAACCGATGGAGAATTGTGATAGACAACGCCAAAGCCCCAATTGTGGGACCGCATCTCCAACCGAGTTGTAGCCATTGATTGTATAAATCAGAATCAGAAAAAGCAGAGAGGAACCAAGTACGCAACAGGCACCAATGCTCGTGATCCTTGAAAAAACACCCGTAACCGCGATCAGGGCAAAAAGCAAATAGGCACCCATCTCTGTGCTGATCGACCAAGCCGGGATATTCCAGTCCAACCGGCCCCCGAAGCCCCAGTTCTGGACCAGCGCAAGAGACTGCAAAAAGTAGGAAAGCGAAAACCGCTCTTCGGGCAACCCCTTTGCCGAGCAACACCAGATCGCCAATGGAACCGACAGATAGGCGAAAAGCACAAAAAAATGAAGTGGGTAAATTCTCGCAAATCGACGCCAGAGAAAGATTTTTATATCGGACCCTTTCCCGGATGCCAGTGGTTGAAAATATCCTGCTGCGATAATAAATCCGCTTAATACAAAGAAAAAATCAACTGCAAGAAAACCATTAGCAAGTACCTGATCAATCCACGGAGGAACGTACGGCATTAACGGTTCTCGGAAGTGGTAAAAAACCACCCACCAAGCCGCAACACCACGCAACGTGGTTAAAGCTTCAAGCCGCTGAGCGCCCATCGTCCTTGCTCCGGGCCCTAGCGATTCCTGCCAGTGCGATAGAAATTGCCGCCAAATAAAGCGGATAGGACTGAAACGCCACCCCGATAAAAATACCTCCGGTCAGAAATACAAGCATCGCAATGATCAGGCTGCGCGCCAGATCCTTGATCCAGGCATTCTCTGGGCCGAGCCCGATATCTTTCGAAATTTTTCTCAAAATCAACAGCGAAGAGGCAATCCACGCTGTGTAGATGATGAAGCCTGGATAGCCCAGAGAGCCCAGCACCTCAAAATAAACGCTATGGAACGCCTTTCCCTGCACAGCAATTTCACTGCCATCAAGCAAAGGCAGGTTGAACTGGCTTGAGCGCCAAATACCGAATCCGCCACCCAACGGATGGGCAGCAACATATTCAAGTGTCCATTTCCACACGGCCACCCGGCCCATGGATGACCGATCGGTCGTGTCATCGATCGAATACATTCGATCAAACCATTGTTCGGGGGCAGCCAAATAGACGCAAAGAATGGACAGCAGGCCGAGCACGATCTTCACGCCCCGCTGACCATTCTGCAGAGTCAGGATCGCGATGAGAGCCGCCAGACATACCAGACCGGTCCTCGCATACGTGCCAGCCATCGACAGGGCGAGCAACACCGTGCCTGCAATTGCACCGTAGCGAACCAGTTGCTGATTCTTGAACACAGACTGATGGCGCATCAAAAACCACACCAAAGGCATGATCGAGATGGCAAGCATGGCGAGCGTGCTCGATTCAGCATAGTTGCTGTTATCTGCGATCAGGCCCAGCGATTGCTGATAGCCGCCCCCACCCAACACAAACTTCAGTCCGTAGGGGGCGGCATGAAGTGCCACGCAAAGAACGAGGGTCCAGACCATAGCCTCAACGCTGGCACGCCCCCTGAGGAACCAAGGCAGGATCAAAGCAAAGAGAACAGCCTTGATTGCGAACTCCCACTGGAACAGCGCAGGCCCCTGATGGACTGCCCAGATCAGACTGAGAGTCATCCAGATCCCGTGCACCAGAAGTAGCGAGCTTGTCCAGTTCCACCGAGGCCCGCCACGGATGATTGCATTGGGCAAAAACAACAACACCAGAAGGCCAAATACCATCGGGAGCGAGATCCAGCCCAGCGCATAGGGAGCGATTCGATTGGGCGCGACAATATCGGCCCAGATATAGCCGAGTGCGAAAACGATCGGGTTCCAGAACCCGATCATTCCTAGGGCTAGCGCAGCCCCCAGGAAAAAAACGCCTTTCATAGGCTGACCTTCAGAGAGTCGGTTCTTGGTTCAATACGATGCGTCTGTTGGGCGAGATCACGAAATCTCGATACCAGCATCTGTACCGGGGCATCCCAGCCGCTCGCGTTCGCGTGAGAAACCAAGGCCTCGGAGTTCCATTGCCGCTGATACAACGCAATCTCAAGCGCCCGCTCAAAGGCACTCTCATCCCAGAAATCCGCGAGAAGACCGAATGTTTCAGACGAAACAACCTGTGGATTACCACCGACACGCGTCGTGACGATCGGCACACCGCAAGCCATGGACTCCAAGAGAACATTGGCCCAGCCTTCAGTCCGGGTCGCTAGGGCGAACACATCAGCCGCGCCGTAGTACCACTTGAGTTGATCGGCCGGCTGAAGACCGCAAAGACGCACCGCTCCCTCCAGGCCCATTGAACGAATCAAAGTCCTCAGTCGACCCTCACCGTCCTCCGCGCCAGAATTCCCGCCCACGATCAGCAACTGTAGTTCTGGATGATTACGGCGCAGACGCGCCAGGATGGGCAACAAGCGGTGGTGGCCCTTCCCTTCAACCAACCAGCCCACACTGATGATGACTTTCGCATCGGAGGGAAGACCCAACCGCTCCCGGGCCTGATGTCGATCGACCGGACGGAATCGCTCGGTATCAACACCGTTGCGGACTACAGCAACCTTCTCAGGGGGGAGTCCAAATCGGCCGCAGAAGACCTCCTGCAAAGCATCAGAGACCACGAACACGGCGCGTGCCGAAAAGACAGCTGTTCGAACCTGCCACTCGCGGGGCGTTCGAAGAAGCGTGGTGTCTTTGCTGCCACGCAAAGTGACCGTCATGGGCAACTTGAACCAGCGGGCCAGCAGACTGGCTGCGTAGCCATCAGGGTAGGCAAAGTGGGCGTCCAAAATCGAGATGGGCTGCCTGAGCTTGAGCAAAAGGATCGTCCGTCTGGCTGCGAGGGCCATGCTCCAGCCGTCGAATGCCTTCAGAGCCCCAGGGATCGAGAGAAATCGCGGTCGATGGACATCAATACCGCAGACCCGCTCGTGCTCGGGCCCGGCGGTCCGGAACGTTGGTCTTAGCAGGCGAATGAGCCGATCAAACGGTGACCAGGGTTGAGGGGAGACGACAGTGAGCGGAAGGTGCTGTCCCACCCTGAACATCCTCTCTTGGATGAATACACCGGCTTGAGGTGTCATCACTGAGGGAAAGAGGCTGCTGAAGACAATGATGTGCGGATCAGGCTGCCTTGCATGAGGAGCGCATTGGATTGCCTCCTCGAGATTTTCAGAATTGAACCCGGATTCGCAGGCCGCATCCGAACGTCCTCGAAAAATCCGCCTCCATCCAGAGAACATCGGCTCGGGGCCAAACAACTCGAGGGCGCGCTGTCTGTTGAGGCGGCCAAGCTCCTGCGCCTGACGGGGCTGCTTCAAGCAGTCATCAAGCGCCCAGGCAAGCGCATCGGCGTTGCGCTCGACCACCCAGCGATTTTGCTCCACTGGCAGGCTCGCTCGCACATCGCCAACATCCGTCGCCACGACGGGCAAGCTGCACAACATTGCCTCGATCAGAGCAATCGGCAACTGCTCGGTCTGAGAGGACAGCATGAAAATATCAAGCTCATGAAGAAACCGTTCGGGGTCAGCGCGAAACCCCTCAAACAGCACGTCATCTCCAAGCCCCGCAGCCACACAATGCGCCTGCAATTCGACTGCCAGTGGACCCGAACCTGCAATCACCAAGCGGATTGGCCGGGCCGTGGTTGATCGAATTCTTGCAAACGCGTCAATCATCCGGTCAAGTGATTTTTCGGGACGCAATCCTGCAAGCGTGCCGATCACCAGCTCCCCATCACTGCGACTGAAGCAGCTTGCTCGCCCTCGCGCAGAAACGGGTTGATATCGCTCCGAAGGCACTCCATTGCGTACCAGGTGCAATCGATTCTCTGGCACGCCCCACTCTCGGCGAGCGATCTCAAAAAGCGTCCGCGACGGGACGAACATTTGCGAGCGCCCGAGCGAGAACACGATACGTCGCGCCCAGGAGCGTCTTGAATATCGGCGCACCGATTCCTCCGGCCCGAACCCATCTTCGACGGCGACATGGGGAATCCCCGTGCCCAAGGCCGCAAGGGCCCAGTCGAAGCCCCCCCAGTTGTAGGTCAGGATGCGGTCCGGCGAAAAAGCCAGGATCTCCCGACGTAGGCGCGCCCAGTGTAAAAAACCTTTGTCGTTAAACCGTCGGCCATCAAGTACCCTCACGCGATTCTGATGCACGATCAGATCCCGGGCTGAAAGATCGCCGTTGAGGCTCATGATGACATGTTCAAATTCGCCGCCCAGCCCATCAATTAGCCGGTTCAGGCGAGCCTGCGACCCGCCAAGGGCGAAAGAATGAAACACATGAAACAGGCGGGTCATGCCAAAGTGTGCTCGGAGTCGTCGTGCGACGGATTCTGCCGCAGCACAGACCTTTGCTGCGTGGCAATTGACGCAAATCCGCTCAACGGTTTGAGGCACTTGCGGCGTTCGTCACAATCAATGGCCGATTGGCCCAGCAACATATGTTTCGAGAGCAGCACCGCTCATGAGTACTGACCTGAGAGTCATCCCGCCCAGGCAAGAGGCAGGATGACTGAAAAAACCTCCTTTTTCCTTGAACCCTTCTGGCAAAGAACGTGCGAGAAGGTCTGGCCAGAATCCTTGGGATGGACCGTCTGGAGCGGAACAGCGGCCTGGGGTTCCGGGAATATGGCCAACGCCCTGCTTGGCCGACGAACGGTCACTCGGCACCATGGACTGATGTCCAGCAAGGTCGTCGCTCTCAATCAGACCGCCTTCGAACACTGGGACCAGGTTTTCATTGAATTCAATGGCTTCTTTGCTGCGCCTCGCGAGGGCTTTTCAGCGAACTTGAATCTATTGATCGAGGGTCTATGCAAGGACCCGGGCTGGGACGAGTTCAAGCTGTCGGGCCTACAGTCTTCGGAGTACGAGGCAGCCTGGGCGCTGTCCTTGAAACACGGACTACGGCCTCGTCTTCTCGATCAGCGTGTCGCTCCCTATCGAGATCTACTTGGCGATCGTCACGCGGGCACGGTTCTTTCAGGGCTCTCATCGAACCTGCGAAGCCAATTAAGGCGTTCACAAAGGAAACTGGAAGAAACGCTCGGACCGTTGAAACTCGCGCATGCGAGCGATGCAATGCAGGCATGGGAATGGATCTCACAGCTGGCGCCATGGCATGAGGCGCGCTGGCGGCATCCTGACGGCAGGAGTTCGAGTGGGTTCTCCAATCCAGTGTTTGTGCAGTTTCACCAGACACTGATCGAAGAGGCATTCGCGAGCGATGGTGTCCGGGTATGGAAGCTGCAGGCGGGCAACCATGTGCTCAGCATCATCTACAACTTTCGGACGACGACCACCGAGTCTTTCTACTTAGGAGCGGTTAATCCGGAAATTGACCCAAGATTCCAGTCAGGGTTGCTAGCTCATGCGCTGATCATGGATCAGTGCCTGCTGGAGGGTCTCCAATTTTACGACTTCATGGCTGGGGACAGTCGATACAAGAGACAACTGGCCAACGGATCTGAGACGCTTTACTGGCTTGTTTTGCAGCGGCCTCGAGTGCGGTTTGCAGTTGAAGACAAGTTGCGGCAATGGCGAGGTGTCTTCACTCGCAGCTCGTCTTGAAAAACATCCTACTCAGACGTTCTCGAGCGAGCGTCTCGGCCGACTGTGGCGGAGCGGTAGTCAAAGAGCCTTCAAGATCGGTCAGAACAACCCAGACGCAGGTGTGATCCCCTCGACCCGTCAACATGGACCAGGCTGTCCAGGCCTTGGCCATGAGGTCGGAATCAATGCGGTGGCCATCAACTTCGTACCAGACCCACATCAAACGCCGCTCCGTACCCTGCGCGAGCAGGTGCTCCTGGACTCTCGTAGCAAAGAGTAAGGAGCGATCGCTCTCGGGCTTAGGGCTCACGGATCGAACACTGATGCTCGACCACCCCGCCGGTCTACGGGCGCGGGCCTGATTTTCAGGCGAGATCATCTCGTAGCCTGAATCCTGATCTGCGAAGTAGGCTCCATGAATGATGAGCGATGCTCGATCACCGATCTCGGGGAACTCAATTTGCCGATCGATCTGAGATCGCGCGCCCTGCCAAGCGTAAGGCGCCCGATTGATGTTGGTCTCTGAGGCTGCGCTCGCCAATCGCTCAAACCCGGTGACGGTTGATCGAGGTGTGACTTTCTTGACTTCATGGGCATAAACGATAGCGCCCGAGACGACAACCAGACCAATGAACATCGTCAGGATTCCGGAGAACGAGGTCGTTGATCTGGAGAAAACGGCCTGGGTCGGACTCGCCGCACCGGCTAGGGTTCCAGCCCCAGGTGAGCCCGGGGTCACCACTGGGTCCTGTGGTGATTCAGGTGCATGTTCCTGAATGCGCCCCCCCATCCAGAACAACCCGCCCATCACCAGGCCAAAGAAAACCCAGCCATACCAGACATGGTCATCACCCGTGCCATACCGCATCTCGCTGAGATGGCCGATCATGACGACCAACCATGCCCGAGCCCAGTTTCCGACCAACGCCAGCAGCATCGCTGCAACAAAGAAGGTAATGCGCAAACGCCAGGATCGGAAGTTCATCCAGGCAAACAGCGCTCCGAGCATGGCTGCCGCCAGTACATAGCGAAGCCCGCTGCAGGCCTCAACGACCGACCACTGACCTGTGGGCAGGGTAAAGAGCATGCCTTCTCGATAGACAGGCAAACCGACCGCACGCAATGCCGCAATCGTTGCAGTTGCCGTAGCCTCCATCAGCGGGGCATTGAGCGAATCACCGGCGGGCACCATGAAAAAAAGAAACCCGAGTGCGAACGACATGGTGCGAATGACGTTCCACCCGAGCGCCATCCAAGCCAAGCCGTAGATCAGCAAGAGCAGACTGTATTGGGCGACTACATTCACGCTGGCTAGTTCAGCGACCAACCATCCGATTGAGCCGGCAACGATCAGGGGCAAACCCAACCAGGAGACCTGCGGCGCCTGGGATAGCCAACGTTCGCGATCCCGCCAGAGGAGCCACGCGCTGATCGGCGCGACGATCGCGCCGTGGCCATAGGTTTCCGATTGCATCCACACCTTGAACAGGCCTTGCCAGGTGTCAGCGAAGCCAAACGCCAGCAAGACAGCCATGACGAGCAGACGCAAACCTGCCGCCTTCCAGGCGGACTCGAGCACGGGGGGCAGAGCATTTGACGACATCAGTCGAGTCTAGCCTGCGCCTGAGCCGACAAAACGTGCAGGAGTTTGCATTCGGATCGCAATTTTTACCCGGACAGGTAGCCCCTGGTTGGATGACATCTGCCTGAGCATTGGATCGGATTGCCAGGCTCGAGCCAGCACCGCAATCGCCTGTCCTGCCAGGGGAACCCGCAGAGCCACGACATAGTCAATCTGAAGTCTGAGGATATTGGCCTGCAACAGGGTCTGACCCGACTGAACGCCTTTTGGTTGGCCCTCTTGTGCCCCTGAGACCGCCGTCTGGGGCTGGGTTTCGGTCGACCGGATTCGCAGCGCATCGTTAGGAATCTCTCGTTGCCCCCCAATGATCCTGCCCGCGTCATCGGTTGCAGGAACGGCCCAGTCGGTGAATGCGGCCTCATCGGGGGCAAGCTGAGTGATTCGCAGTCGCCCCTGGGACATTGCCTGAACCAGATGAACCCGAGTTCGAAGCGGTGCCGTTAGAGCATCCTGGGTTTGGCTCGCCCCAGCCCACCATGGGGCGAGCCCTTGCGCCAAGCCCTGCAACGCAGCTTGCGGATCGGCATGAGCCACACTCGCGGCTCGACCCGCCTCCAGCGCTCCGAGCCGCAGCGCCTGCCTTGCCTGCATCAGCAAGAACACCTGCAGGATGACCAGTCCGGCAAACAGCAGAACGGGGGCCGCGAGAAGAAGTTCAATCGTGCCCTGCCCTTTCGCTTTCTTCCTGGCGCGCGCGGCTCTCTTCTCACGAGGGCTGACCGCGGGAGGGCTGATTGAAGCCGGCGGGCGGCCTTCAAAGTGATCAACGGCAGGAAGGTCCGGCAGCGGATCGACATGAACCTGTTCAACCAAGCCGCCTCGCGCGCGGGATGGCTGAGGCTGATCCGGCCTGGGTTTTGCAATCCGACGCGGCCGGCCCGCCCAGCGATCAACCGTCCAGGGCTCGGGCGAAGCGCGGGCTGATTGCAGCAACCCAACCCCCAGAAACCACCCGAACAGGAGCTGTTGAAGCACTCGACGACGAGCTTGCGCCGCGCCTTGACTCATGCCTTGACCTCCTTCATCAGGATACGGCTACCCTCGCGCAGGCCCAGCCGCCAAGCCTCGCCCGCTGCAAACTCGATGACTGCATT